>QWCW01000197.1_pt1 | contig 24456 bp, 17 predicted proteins | sample 1972691 | NCBI WGS metagenome assembly QWCW01 (sample SAMN09866698, study PRJNA288562) | Human oral metagenome isolate pre2_saliva, whole genome shotgun sequencing... | reverse complement strand
ACACTAGGGAGTTCAACTATTATAGGAGTACATTTGACCATTAAATGAAAAAGAGAGCATTTTTGCCCCCTTTCAGGAGTACATTTGACCATTAAGCCTGTTTTGTTGTTTCGTCTTAATTGGGCGTTACATCGCACCCATATTGTTTTATCTTTATACCATTAACCTTTGGTAACTTTCGTATTCTTGCTAAAAGGTGGTTTGCTGCATTTTGGTTATAAAATATATAGGTATGCTTAGCAATAAAACAAAATAAGCCGAGCTTCTAACGGCTACTTTTGTTTTAAACAATATAAACTCTCACTATTTAGCATCTGCCCTTACAAGTTGCATTGCTATATTAACAGCTTGCCTAATACGGTCTGCCATACCAATGCCGTTGCGCAGATTGCCACCTATTATTAAGCCCTTATAGTTCTGTTCAATGCGTGTAATGGCTGCAAAACGCTCTCCACTCGATAGCTCATACTGTGGAATGGCACGCTCGTGTCGGAATATTCGTATCATCTCAGGGTGTATATCGTGTGGAAACCGAAGCATAGTAGGCAATGCTTTGGTTACTATTTCGCACAATTCGTTATCGCTCTTCGTAAGCATTTCAGCGTGTTTCACCCCACCGAGGAAGAACGAAAAGAGTGCGCCCTGTGTAGGACAACGATGCGAAAAGCAAGCCGATGGGAAAAGAATGCCCAACAATTGTTGCTGCTCGCAAGTAGGAATAAGTCCGCCGAAGGCTTTATTTTCAACACCTTGCGCATTGGTTAATCCCACGCTAACTTGCACAATGGGTGCGTAGTGTAGGGCAGAGATAGGCATAATGTCGGCGTTATCAACAAAGGGCAACATAGTTTTTAGCTCGTAAGCCCCCACAGTTGTAACCACGTGCCTACTATGCAAACTTATTTTTTCGCCACTTGTATTGGTATAGTTTACCTGCCATATCCCTTCCAGCGGTGTAACAACAACATTGTTGGCTTGCAAAACTATATTCTGAAATGCTACCGATTGTGCCAGAGCGTCCACCAAATGTTGCAATCCGCCGACCGCCGAGAACACCTTTTTAGTAGCCAATCGGTCGCGTTCGGTCTTCCTTTCCCTTCCTTTGGCTATGCCTCCACGAATAAAACTTCCATAGTTCTGTTCCAAGTTGTAGAGCTTTGGCAGTGCATATTGTGTAATGAGCGAGTGCGGATCGCCAGCATATACACCCGAAATAAATGGGTCTACAGCATAGTTTAAATAGCTTTTACCCAGTCGTCGAACAACCATTGATGCTACATCTTCGTTTGGATTGGTACCCTTTGCACGGAAAGGTTCGAGCAATATTCCAAACTTATCTGTCCAACTGAATAGCGGTGTGCGTATCGCAGTAATCAAGTTAGATGGTAAGGCATAAAACTTTTTACCTTTCCATATCCACCGTTGCTTAGCTTCGTTATGTGCCTCCTCGAGTGTGCAGCCTTCTTTTTCCAATTCTTTAAATAGTTCAGCCACTTCAGGATAGCTTACAACACCCGTGTTTGGTCCGCTTTCGAACGTGAAACCATCTAGTTGATGAGTTTGAATTTGTCCGCCAATCCTATTTGTTTTCTCTAACACAACCACCTCTTTGCCGTGCTTTCGCAACGTGTGTGCAGTAGTTAGTCCTGTAAGTCCGGCACCTATAACAATGGTGTCTATAATATGTTGTGTTTCGTTTTGCATTGTGCAAAGAATAAAGAGTTTATACTGGTTTTGAAAATAGTTTATGATTGTTGCGCATCATGGGGTCGAAAGTAGCAGCAACATTACGCACAAAGGTCATACCATCGTTAGTTAGTTTCACCGAATTGGTATCGAATGTAATCAAACCATCAGTCTGAAGTTCTTTCAGTTGCGTCTCATCGTAGTGTACAGCTTGCTTAATATCATCAACCGAGCAATGCAACCTTTTAGCCATATCGTTCCAATTCACAGAGTTGTTGCACATAATACATTCTATTACTTCGCGTGTTATGCGCTGCCACGAAGCCAAAGCGTAACCTTTTGTAATGGGCAATTGGTTTGCATTTACTTGCGAAATGTAGGCAGAAATATCTTTCGTGTTTTGTGCATACGCCTCGTCTAACTGACTGATGCCCGACACACCAAAGGCATAAACTTGTGCTGTAATGCGACGTGGACAATAGCCTTGAAAGTTTCTATGCAAAGTTTGGTGCTGTAAAGCCACATTCAAATCATCGTCGGGCAACACAAAGTGGTCCATACCAATAGCACAATAGCCCTCCGCTTGAAGAAGTTTAGAAGCCTCTTCAAACATTTTTAGTTTTTCGGTTTGTGGGGGCAAGCCAGCTTTCTCCAATATCATTTGTCGTTTAAAAATACTTGGCAGGTGTGCATAACTAAAGGTAACTAAGCGGTTAGGATGTAGTTTTATGGCAGCTTCTATAGTAGAAACAAACTCTGCTACAGTTTGTCCGGGCAAGCCATAAATAAAATCGAAGTTCACCTTTGCACCGCCTTTACGCAATATATTCATAATATCTTCAACAGGCAAAATAGATGGTCGACGATTTACGGTGTTCAAAACATTCGCATTAAAATCTTGAATGCCTAAGCTGAAACGATTAAATCCACTGTCGAGCAAGTATTGCCAATCGGTTGTGTCGAGATATCCAGGGTGGCATTCAATAGCAATCTCTGGTTGTTCAATGGTGTCGAAAGCCTCCAATAAGTGTTCGTTGAGCGAACGAATAAAGTGTAAAGGCATTGACGATGGACTTCCTCCTCCATAATGTATCTGACTTATCTTACGATTTTTGTGCAAATGAGGTAGCAGTAAATCAATCTCTTTGTGTAGTGTGTTGAAATATTCTTCCACCCGTGAAGGTTTCGCCATCGCAACAGAGTTACAGCCGCAATAGTGGCAAAGATGTCTGCAGAAAGGCACATGTATATAAAAGGAAATATTGTCGGCAATTGCATTGTTCGATGCTTCTACAGCTTTCAGATAACGTTGTGCATCGAAAGCTTCAAACTCGTTTGCCGTTGGATAGCTTGTATAACGAGGAACAGGTACATTATATTTCTTAAAAAGAGCTTCGTTCATTATTATTTCACTGTTTTATTCATTTGTAAAGTGTAGAAGAAAGATGCCAATGCAATGGCGCTTTGTGTAGCAAACATTCCTGCATAGCCCACATAATGTGCAATGACACCGCCTATAACTGCTATTATAATTCCCATCAAGTGAGTTATAACGGTTTGAACTGTAAAATCGGTACCTTCTCTTCCCACTCGTACATGTTTCATAGATGAAGTGTAAACCACAACAGTTCCCATACCATAACTGCCCCATAACACAACAATAGCTATGGTTAAGGTTAGAGTTGTTGTGAAATTTTGGTTTATAGATAGGAATACAAAAATGAGTGTTGCCAGGAACATTATGAATGCAAATACAGACCGCATACGCTGATAGCCATAACGACGCACCAAAATTCCTGCTGGATATGCCATAACGAAGGCTGCACCAATGCCAATAATGCCACATAGGAAACCTATTTCTTTCATAGAGTAACCCAAATCTACCATAAAAGGTTTAAGTATAGACATAATGCCAATGATACCTGTATAGTAGAGAACTAAGAAAACTATTTGTCGTGCTATGCCCTTTTGCGTGAAAAATAGTACAAAGTCTTTCCACGTAGCACGCTGTTTTGTTTGTGTTTCTTGCTGGAAACTAAGTTTCTTGTGTAGCAATAGTGGAACAAGTGCTATAAGAACAAAAATACTGAGACATTGTGTTACACTATTCCAACCATACGAATGGAGAACCATAAGTAATACACCACTTCCTAAAAGACTTCCGCCAAAACTACCCATCGATTGCATACTGTTAAGTAATCCGCGTTGTTTGGTTGTTGATGTGCGTATAGCTAAAGCATCAGTTGCAATATCTTGTGTGGCTGAAGCTGCCAAAGCCAAAAGTATTATTGCTATTAGAATATGGAAATAAGAGGGCAGAATTGTATGTAAATCGAAGAGGCTTGTTATAAAAATAAGTAGTGCATAAGTAATTTCTGCACCAATAATAGCTCGTTTATAGTCGCGCACTGTATTACAATAACGGTCTATTGCTGGCGACCAAAACACTTTTAATATCCATGGCAGTTTTATTATTTGTAGCAATCCAATAACGGATAGCGACACTGCTTGTTCGCGCATAATAACTTGCAGTGCCGTAGTAAAAAAACTCATCGGCACTGCTTGAGCTATATATAGACTAAAGAAGGTAGACAGATAAGCTACCTTCTGTGTTTGTTTTTTGTTCATCGAGAAAAGATAATCTGATACTATGGATTAAGTTTAAACACCAAAGATGTGCCTATCATAAAAGGTTTACCTTGTTGAGCAAATGCTGCAGACGAAACAAAAGCATAGCTCATATAATGTGTATTGGTTGTATTCTTTGTCCAAACTTCCCATGTGAAACGTCCCTTTGTTGCTGCAATCTTCAGATTGAGAAGCGCATAAAAAGGTTGTTTTAACTTGTTATCTTCTGTCCAATATATTTTTCCAGTACCTGTAAGTGCAGCATTAAACATAAGTTTATCTAATCCTGCTACATTAGAAAGTGTATAATTAGCTACAAACGACATAGTTTGTTTTGGCACCATTGGTAACATATTGCCAGTAAAATCTACGGTTGCACTTTTCTTATAATATAGGAATTGCGCATAAGTATAACCATAATTTGCTTGCAATTCTAAGCTTGCGATAGGACGATAAGTTGCCGAAAGCTCGAAACCTTTACTGTTAGAATGTCCTGCATTATTAATAATATTTCCTACACCAGGTACGGTAGTTGTTACTTGTTGATGTTTCCAATCTATGTAGAATAAACTCATTTCTGTTTGAAGAGTTCCATTAAGGAAAGCCAACTTTGCTCCAATTTCGTAATTCCAATTGTATTCTGGATCGTAAGCTGGAAGTTTCTGTGTAGTAGAAGTAACATTATAGCCACCAGCTTTATAACCACGTGCTATAGAAGCATACACCATTTTGTTGGCAGAAATTTGCTGACTGAGTGTAAATTTTGGTGTTATCTGATTAAAGTGCATGTGGTCTTTATACGTTGCTGTTTGTACATTACTTGCAAGTCCTGTGCTTAGATTATATTTGTTTGCTGTATAGTTTTCGCCTACTCGTTCATAATCGTATCTCAATCCTATTGATGCATGTAGTGTTTTTGTTATATCATAAGTAGACTGATGGTAAATAGCTCCTCCCCAAGTAGGATTATTATAGAACTTAGGAGTAGCAAAGTCTTTTGTTATGAACTGTGTTTCAACACTATTATTTAATTTTTGATAGAAGCCGAAAGCACCTATAATCCAATGATAGCGATTATTATTGTTTGCCGAACGTAATGTAAGCTCTTGGCTTACGAGAGTTTGTTTCAGTCCTGTTATAACAAAGTAGAGGTCTTTTGGTGTAAAATCCTGGTCTATATATTGTTTATCTTTACTGTATTGGAATGATGTTTGTGAATTGAAGTGGAGTTTATCTCCTTTATAAAGCCAATTTAAGCCAGCCGAAAGAACATTTCGTCTATAGCTACTGTAACGATTGTAGTTTACAGCTTCTACCGTGTTATTGGTTGCGTTATATTTTCCGTAAGGATAACCACCTTGTGTAGAATGATCGAAAAGAACATTCAAACGCATTGTCCAAAGTGGAGCTGCTTGCCATGCTAATCCCATTTCTGCATTGGCACTTTTCAAATTATCTGCTTTTTCTCCCGTTGCTATATTGCGAAAAAATCCATCGTTTCTATGATAATTTCCTGCTACGTGAAGTCCTAAACGTTGTGTAAGTTTTTGATAATGCGATAAGCCTAAACGTAAATCGTTGCGCGAACCATAACTCAATTTGGCTATAGTGTTTTGATATTCTAATGGTGAATAGGTATAAATATTGATAAGTCCGCCTGTAGAATTTCGTCCATATAATGTACCTTGTGGTCCGCGTAGAATTTCTATTCCGTTGATTCCTGCTATATCTAAATCAACAACTGACCGTTCAAAATAGGGCATTCCATCAACATATAGTCCAACAGAAGGGGCATTTGTTTTAGAACCAATACCTCTAATGTAGATAGGTGTATTTTGTCGTGCACCATAATCTGCTATAAAAATATTTGGAAACACACTACTTACATCGCGTAAGCCGTTTAATTCGTTGTGGTTAATAAACTGACTCCCTGCCACAGATACTGACATTGGAGCTTTACTAATGTTGTCTTGTTTAAACCCATTCACTACAACCTCTTTTAATATGTGATGTTGTGTGGTTGTTGAATCGGTTACTTCTGCCATTGCACAAAGTGGAAAGAGTGCTGTACATAGTAGAAAAGAAAATTTCATAACTCTTGTTCTTTTTAATGTGGGTGCAAAGTTACGTCTTTCTTTTTTTACATACAATCATCATTTATAAGGAAATTTATAAGGAATATTGCTGAAAATGTGAGATTATAACTATGTGCTCAGCTTTCGGTTCTTATATTCTTACCAATGGTTTTGTTGTATTCTTATTAATACTTTTCTATGTTTTATTGCTCACTTGCAAAATGCTAACAACTATAGAATGTAGGTGTCTATATATAATAAGGTGTAAACAATTTGAATAGGCACAATACTTTTATATTGTTATTGCTTTTAGATATAAAAAACTCATCTCTACCAGTTGATAGAGATGAGTTTAAAGGTTTTAATAAAGTGTTTTCGTTACACCTTATATATATTAGAGCTGTGGACCAGCTGCAACAAGCTTCTTACCAGCTTCGTTTGTTTCATACTTCTTAAAGTTCTTTATGAAACGAGCTGCAAGGTCTTTAGCTTTTTCGTCCCATTGTGAAGCATCTTTATATGTATCGCGTGGGTCGAGAATTTCAGTTGCAACACCTTCAAGTTTTGTTGGAACAGTGAAGTTGAAATAAGGAATCTGTTTTGTAGGAGCAGCGTCGATAGAGTGGTTCAAAATAGCATCGATAATACCACGAGTATCGCGAATAGAAATACGTTTGCCAGTACCATTCCAGCCAGTATTTACTAAGTATGCCTTAGCACCGCTCTTTTCCATCTTCTTAACCAACTCTTCTGCATATTTTGTTGGGTGAAGTTCCAAGAAAGCCTGACCGAAGCAAGCAGAGAATGTTGGAGTTGGTTCTGTAATACCACGTTCTGTACCAGCTAATTTTGCTGTGAAACCAGAAAGGAAGTAGTATTTTGTTTGTTCTGCATTAAGAATAGATACTGGAGGAAGTACACCAAAAGCATCAGCAGAAAGGAAAATTACCTGTTTTGCAGCTGGACCTTGTGATTCTGGACGCTGAATATTCTTAATATGATAGATAGGATAAGATACACGAGTATTCTCGGTTACACTCTTATCTGCAAAGTCTATCTTACCATTCTCGTCAACAGTTACGTTTTCAAGAAGAGCATCGCGTGTAATTGCACCGTAAATATCAGGTTCAGATTCTTTATCAAGGTTGATAACTTTTGCATAGCAACCACCTTCAAAGTTGAATACACCCTTATCGTCCCATCCGTGTTCGTCATCACCAATAAGTTTACGCTTAGGATCGGTAGACAATGTTGTTTTACCTGTACCAGAAAGACCAAAGAAAATTGCTGTGTTTTCTCCGTTCATATCTGTATTTGCAGAACAGTGCATAGAAGCAATACCCTTTAATGGCAAGAAGTAGTTCATCATTGAGAACATACCTTTCTTCATTTCACCACCGTACCATGTATTTACAATAACTTGCTCCTTAGAAGTTACGTTAAACATAACGCAAGTTTCTGAATGCAAACCAAGTTCTTTCCAGTTTTCTACTTTAGCTTTTGAAGCATTGTAAACAATGAAATCTGGTTCTTGCTCGAAATCTGCTTCGCTTTTTGGACGAATGAACATATTTGTTACAAAGTGAGCCTGCCAAGCAACCTCTACAATGAAACGAATCTTCATACGTGTGTCTTTGTGTGTACCACAAAAACCATCAACTACAAACAAACGTTTGTTAGAAAGTTCTTTCTTTGCAATATCTTTTACTGTTGCCCAAGCTTCTTTTGTAGCACGGTGGTTATCGTTATGATATTCTTCTGAATCCCACCATACTGTATCGTGAGAATTTTCATCATCAACAATAAACTTATCTTTAGGAGAACGACCAGTATAAATACCTGTCATTACGTCAATAGCACCAAGTTCTGTTTCATGACCAACTTCAAAACCTTCAAGACCTTCTTTTGTTTCTTCGTTAAACAATACTTCGTAAGAAGGATTGTAAAGTACTTCTGTTGTACCTGTAATACCGTACTTCGTAAGTACGCTCTTATCAAATTTTGCCATTTTTATAATATAAAATTATGTTGAAATTTATCTCTTAATCTTATTACTATTTTACCTTAAACATCGCAAAGGTAGTAATTTTATTATGCAACGCAAAATCATAAAGATAAAAAATACAACAAGAATTGATTTATAAGGTTAAAGAATATAAAAATCCTTGATATTAAAAGATATTTGCTATTCGGACGTTGCAAATGCTAAACTATTTTCTTAATTTTGCCGAAATTTTGGGCGCATAAAAACTATTACTCCCAAACATATATATCACCAATATATAACCATAGTGTAAAAAGAAAAATGGAAATCATTAACTTCTCGGATCAAAACTCCATTGTAAACCAATACATGGCAGAAATTCGTGACAAAGAGTACCAGAGAAACCGTCTCCTTTTTCGTAATAATGTTATGCGAATAGGGGAATTCGAAGCTTTCGAAATCTCTAAAACTCTTCAGTACGAAACAAAAGAAATACTCACGCCATTGGGCGTTTCAAAGGTAAATATACCTACCGACAAAATTGTTCTCGCAACAATTTTCCGGGCAGGACTACCTTTTCATAACGGTTTTCTTAATATTTTCGACCATGCTGGAAATGCTTTTGTAAGTGCATATAGAGAATATAAAGACAAAGAACACCACGAAGTGGGTATACATGTTGAATATTTGGCAACACCCGATATTAATGGTAAAACTTTAATTATTGCCGATCCAATGTTAGCTACTGGTGGTTCGATGGAACTTGGCTATAAAGCTATTCTTTCTAAAGGCGAACCACGACATGTTCACATTGCATGTGTAATTGCTTCTCCTGAAGGTATTGAACATATAAAAAAGACTTTCCCCGATAATAACACTACTATTTGGTGTGGAGCTATAGACGATGGACTAAACGAACATAAGTATATTGTTCCAGGATTTGGAGATGCTGGCGACTTATGTTATGGAGAAAAACTATAAATATTAGCTAAAAAGGAACTTGCAAAAGATATAATATAAACTTTTGCAAGCTCTTTTTTTTATAAGAACATATTTTTTTTGCTAATTACAAACACTGTTAATGTAATTAGTGGGTTGGCTCTTTCTTTTATCTCAATTGTTCATTAGGCTGTAGTGCCATTATTTTTTTGTTTATACTATAACTTCTTTACCATTTTTCGCTTCTTACCATCTATTTTGCTTGTCTTTCTAATTCGCTGTAAACTGTTACATCTTTATATAACGATAAACAATATGCCAACAATAAAACAAAATAGGGCAAGCTATACCGAAGCCTATTTAACTTTTAAAAGATACATTATAGATTTTGTAATTATGAAATAGAAAAAATTAATAAGAAAATAAAATTTTATAATTAAAAACCTCAATGTTTTTTATTATAAAATTTCTCCACATAATTATTCTTTGTTTTTCCCCTATTTTACTATACGCTTTTTGCCATATTAGCAGCTTCTGTATACACTTTAATTCAGCCATAAATAGAGTTCTACTTAGAATTTTTTTTCTCGCTATATATAAAACATTATACTCTACATACAGAAAGGTGGCGTTTCGGTTTACGAAGCACCACCTTTCTACTTTCTCAAATCATCAACTAACTTAAACTATTTACTCTATAATAATAACTAATCAACTATCTTTTTTACCTATATGAACCTTTTCTATAAACAATCTTGAGTCTTATTGTTATCCTAATCTTATCTTTTTCTTCTTATTTTTTTGAGTGTCTCCAGAAAAAGTGGCTCATATCATCTCTTTTTACGACTGCAAAGTTATAGCTATATTGCATTGTACGCAAAAAATAAAGCAGAGAATAAACAATATTCGCCATTTTATTGCTATTCATCAATCTAATTGATTTTTGTCAATACTATTTTGCTGTTCTTATACTTTTTTCTTAAATTTGCTGACTAATTATCACATTATAGAATAATGGAAAATAATACCGAATTGCGCAACGCATGGGATTTTGTAGAACATACAGGCATTAGCATTTTCTTAACAGGAAAAGCTGGCACCGGAAAAACAACCTTTTTGCGAACTATAAAGCAACGGAGCACAAAACGAATGATAGTTGTAGCACCTACAGGGGTTGCAGCCATAAATGCTAATGGTGTAACCATTCATTCTTTCTTTCAACTTCCATTATCTCCATTTGTTCCCGAAAGCACAGTAAAGCCACGTTTTGAATATAGTAAGCAAAAACGGCAAATTATGCGAACACTCGACCTTCTTATTATAGACGAAATCAGTATGGTTCGTGCAGATATTCTTGACGCTATCGATTCTATTCTTCGCCGTTTTAGAGAACATAATAAACCTTTTGGAGGAGTACAGCTCTTAATGATAGGCGATTTACAACAACTTACACCTATTGTGCGTCCAGACGAAGAAAAATTGTTGAGCCGTTATTATAATACACCATATTTTTTCGATTCTAAAGCTCTGCAAAGCACACAATATGTTACAATAGAGCTAACAAAAGTGTTTAGACAACAAGACAAAGTTTTTATAGATATATTAAACCACTTTAGAGATGGACACGTTTCTGACGAAGATTTTGATATTTTAAATAAACGCTATCAACCAAATTTCACCCCCGATGAAAATAGCGATTACATACATTTAACAACGCACAACAGAATAGCCGATAATATAAACGACCGACAATTAGAACAAATTAAAGAACAAGTATATAAGTTTTGTGCACGAGTGGAAGGACAATTTCCCGAAAATAGTTATCCCGCCGACTATGAACTAACATTAAAATGCGGAGCACAAGTAATGTTTATTCATAACGACCGTTTCGAACGATATTATAATGGGAAAATAGGACGGATTACTTATATTGATAATGAAAGAATAGAAGTAAGCTGTCCGAACGAAAACGAAAAAATAGAGGTTGAACCCCAAACGTGGGAAAATACTCGTTACACACTCAACGAAACAACAAAACAAATAGAAGGAGAGGTGTTAGGAACTTTCACACAATATCCATTGCGATTGGCTTGGGCTATTACAATTCATAAAAGTCAGGGGCTAACTTTCGAACATGCCATTATAGATGCGCAACAAGCTTTTGCATCTGGACAGGTTTATGTGGCTTTAAGCAGATGTAGAACATTAGAAGGTTTGGTTTTAGCATCAACACTAAACAGAAATGCCGTTATAAACGATGCTAGAGTAGATAGCTATATTGCACAACAAAACATACGAGCAGCCGAAAGTATTAAGAATTTGCCTCTCCTAAAAGAAGAATATTACAGAATGATGCTGTTGGAATTGTTCAACTTTAGCGAAATATATAATGCCGAATCGGCTCTTTTTAGAACTTTGGTAGAGCATTTCCATAAACATACCAAGCTAATTGCGCTACACCAAGCAACAGTTTCTGAATTGAAAGAGAAAGTTCTGGATATTTCTACGAAATGGACACAATATATAAAAGGTATATCAATAGCAGAATTGCATAATAAAGAATTTTTAGATAGAATAAAAAGCAGTGCACAATATTTCTACAACGAACTTTCACAAATATTTGCAGACCAGATAGAGCAAACCAAAGGCATTGAAAGTAAAAATAAAGAAGCCATAAAGCGAATAGATAATAATATTAGCGAAGTTGAACAAAGTAAACAAGCAAAACTGTTATTGCTGGAAGATATAATGATAGAAGATTTTAGCACAAGTTACTATCTTAAACGCAAACAAGAAGCAATTTTAATATCAATGGGCGACGAGGATATTGCAAAACAACGCAATAAAAAACATAAAGTAGAAGCCGAAAAAAAGAAAAAAGAAGCAACACACAACATAAGCTACAAACTTTATAAAGCAGGAATGACCTTAGAAGCTATAGCAAAAGAACGCGGTTTAACAATAGAAACCATCGTACGGCATATAGCAAAATATGTTAGAAACGGAGAATTAAGTGTAACCAACTTTGTAGACGATAAGAAAATAGCAGCCATTCAAAACGCAATAAATAACATTCCACCCAACGAAGGTATGAAATATATAAAAGATGTATGTTCAATAGATGTTACTTACAGCGATATTATTTTCGTTTTAGCCAATAACGAAAGAACAAAATAAACATTTTGTAGCCGATTTTTTTAAGAACCTCCCTCCTGTTTAATCTAAAAATGGCATTTAAGTCTCAACATATTCTGTTTTATTCTTGGCAAATTTATAAAGCCTTATAACAGAAACGTAATTGGCTATGTAAAGCTATAAAATAGACAAAGGAAACTGCACAAAAATAAGTAACAACAGGAAATAATACTATGAAAACTGCGATGATATAATGGTATAAAAATAGATTAAGTTAATATGTAAAAATAATATATATGTAAAATTTGTATCGCGTAAAAATACTTTTGTTATATATATATCATAAAAATTACAAGAAAAAAAGAACATATTACCATTATAAGAAAGAAAATAACGATAAAATAAGCAGTATTTATTAGAAATAAAGAACAAAAAAACTGTTCTTGGGGCAAAAATAGTCATAAATTTTCATAATTGCATAAAAAAGACACCTAAATAGTTGGTGGAAATTTATTTTATCTATACCTTTGCATTGATTTAAGAAATAATTCTTGATTACAAACATACAAAATAGTTATTAGTAAGTTAATAGTCAAACAAATGTTAGTTAGTATGTCTTCGTGAGAAGATGCACTGATGAGAATTGAGTCAAGTAATTTTTTGAGTTATTTAGTTAAGTGGCAAGGCCTATGTTTGCGTGAGTAAATATAGGCTATTTTTTTGTGCTTATAAGAAAAAATGCCAACATAATGTAAACAGTAAACATTATATATATTATATCTGCTAAACATATATATAACAGCGTTAAACATATAGTTGCAATAGTTAAACATATAGTTGTAATAGGGGAGAAGATGCCATAATTAAACTCGTAAAGAAATAATATGCAACCCTTTTCGGAGAGAAATAATTGCAATTAATGATTTAGCTTATTTCTTCTTATAATTATTAGTCAAAATAGTATAATAATTTTGTAAACTCCAACTAAATGGTTATTTTTGCATTATAATGACCTACTAAAAGTAAAAAAGGTATGGATAACTTAAGATTTGAAGTTTTAAAAGAGGCTTTTAGAAAACGCCCTGTAGAATTAAAGATACCCAAAGAGCGTCCATCGGAATTGTTTGGGAAGAATGTATTTAACCGCGAAAAAATGTTTAAGTATCTTCCTATAGACGTTTATAATAAAATGGTGGACGTTATGGATAATGGCGAACGTCTTGACCGTTCTATTGCTGATTGTGTTGCTAATGGAATGAAAAAATGGGCAAAAGATAATGGAGTTACACATTACACTCACTGGTTTCAACCATTAACAGAAGGCACTGCCGAAAAGCATGATTCGTTTATTGAACCTGATGGAAAAGGAGGAATGATAGAAGAATTTTCAGGAAAATTACTTGTACAGCAAGAACCTGACGCTAGTTCTTTCCCATCTGGTGGTATTCGCAACACATTTGAAGCGAGAGGTTATTCGGCTTGGGACCCAACAAGTCCTGTTTTTATTATAGACGACACTCTTTGTATCCCTACAATTTTTATTTCTTACACAGGAGAATCACTCGATTATAAGGCACCATTGCTACGTTCTTTGCGAGCAGTAGATAATGCAGCAAAAGAAGTTTGCCAATACTTCTATTCAGACGTGAAAAAGGTGCATACAAATTTAGGTTGGGAACAAGAATATTTTTTAGTTGATGAAGACCTTTATTTTACTCGACCTGATTTAATGCTAACTGGTAGAACATTAATGGGACACGATTCGGCAAAAAACCAGCAAATGGAAGACCATTATTTTGGAACTATACCAGAACGTGTGCAAGCTTTTATGAAAGATCTTGAAGTTAATGCCTTAGAACTTGGAATTCCTGTTAAAACTCGGCATAATGAAGTTGCACCCGGACAATTTGAACTTGCTCCTATCTTTGAAGAATGTAATTTAGCCGTAGACCATAATATGCTTTTAATGGCTGTAATGAAGAAAATTGCACATCGACACGGATTTCGCGTACTATTACACGAGAAACCTTTCGATGGTATTAATGGATCGGGAAAGCATAATAACTGGAGTTTGTCTACCGATACAGGAATATTATTGCACAAAAGCGGGAAAAATGTAAACGATAATTTACGTTTCGTCGTTTTCGTTGTAGAAACTTTAATGGGAGTTTATAAACATAATGGTTTACTAAAAGCTTCGGTTATGAGCGCTACAAACGACCATCGTTTAGGAGCAAACGAAGCACCACCTGCAATTATATCATCGTTTTTAGGTAAACAAGTGTCCGATTTGTTGGAACATATTGAAAAAGCCGATAAAAAGAATCTGTTTAGTGTGAAAGGAAAGCAAGGAATGCAACTCGATATTCCTGAAATTCCAGAATTGCTGATAGATAATACCGATCGTAACCGTACTTCGCCATTTGCTTTTACAGGAAACCGATTCGAATTGCGTGCAGTTGGCTCCGAAGCAAATTGCGCTTCGGCACTTATTGTATTAAACACAGCTGTTGCAGAGGCTTTAACCAACTTCAAAACACGTGTAGATGCACTAATTTCTAAAGGCGAAGACCCTACAAGTGCAATTATAGAAATTGTTCGCGAAGATATAAAAACGTGTAAACCTATACACTTTGACGGAAATGGTTACAGCGATGAATGGAAAGAAGAAGCAGAAAAAAGAGGATTAGACTGTGAAGCAAGTTGTCCTGTATGTTTCGATGCTTATTTGCGCAATGATTCCATACAAATGTTCGAACAAATGAACGTAATGAATCGTAACGAATTAGAAGCACGTAACGAAGTAAAATGGGAAACATATACAAAGAAAATACAAATTGAAGCACGTGTTATGGGCGATTTGGCTATGAATCACATCATTCCAGTGGTTACACACTACCAAAGTAGGTTAGCAAAGAATGTAAGTTCTATGATAAATATCTTTGGAAAAGAAGAAGGAGAAAGGCTAACCAAACGTAATATTAATATTTTAAAAGAAGTAGCCGAGCGCATTCAACTCATAGAAACTGGAGTAGATGAACTTGTTGAGGCAAGGAAAGTAGCAAATAAAATAGAATCGCAACGCGAAAAAGCAATTGCTTATCACGATAATATTGTTCCACAGATGGAAAAAATACGTTATCAGATAGATAAACTTGAACTGATTGTTAGCGATGAAATGTGGACTTTACCTAAGTATAGAGAACTTTTATTTATCCGATAAAACCGCACAAAATGATATCTTCTTCTAAAGGAGAATAATTTTATGGACAGGTTTCTCTTTGAAGTTTTTGGAATAGAATATTCACACGAATAAAATAAACAGCAAAGATAAACGCCATAGAGAAAACAGAGAAAAATCTTATTATAAATTCCCAGAAATTTAATTATAAAATTTAAAAATATAATTAGTTTTCTGGGAATTTATAATTAAAGTTTTTTGGAACTATACAACCAACATTGAATGCTCCTCTTATTATAAAAATAACAAAACATTCTTTCGTGTAGAAAAATGTATACAATAAAATAAACGATATATATTCTTATACTTTGAGATATTCTTAAATTAATAAATAGTTGTTTTCTATGGTGATACCTTTATTTGAACCTTTACATAAAATTCTCCGAGCGATCCACATTACGGGCGGAAACAGAGAATTTCTTTTAAAGAAAGTCATTGTGTATCTATAAAAATATCTAAAAAGAGCGAGCTGATTGCTTTGTGAAGTTATCTCTTCTTATTTTCGTTGTAGTTTAAACAAAAATTTTATTACTAAGATAAGTAAAAAACATATCTATCTTTTAATTATTACGTTTGCATTATTTGAAAACGCATATAGTTTTTACATTTAAAATACACATTTTATTACTAAGATCCCCAAAAGTTAGCCTACCAAATATCTATGGTGCTGATATTTATTAAATCTTTATTTTTAGATGTTCAACAGTACTACTTAGAATATTATTAATGATAGTTTTTGCCATATCATTTGAATTGCAAACAAGCAATGCAATTATTATAGATATAATAATTATTAGAATAATCCCAAATCTAGTCATAAAAGGAGTCTTTCCGTTTATGAGTTCTTGGACTTCTCTACAATGTATATCTTTTTGTTTCATTAATTCAAACCTTTAAGTATTAATTAAATCAACTTGATTCTTTATTAGTTTATAATAGTATCCTTTTTCGTTTAGCAAGTCATTGTGATTTCCTTGTTCTACTACTTGACCATTTGACAGAACTATAATATTGTCTGCATCTTTAATAGTACTTAATCTATGAGCACTTATAACAACTGTTCTACCTTTATAAAAATTACAAAGATTTTTCATTATTTGAATTTCATTGTTAGCATCAAGAGAATTAGTAGCTTCATCTAGAAAAATATACTTGGGGTTTTTATAAATTGCCCTAGCAATAAGTATACGTTGTCGTTGTCCTTGGCTTATTCCTTTTCCTTCCATTCCAATAACAGTTTCGTATCCTAATGGTAAAGAATCTATAAATGATTCTATACATGCTAAATTTGCGGCTATTTTCATAAGATTACGATCTAACTTATCTTTATTTACAGCAATGTTTCGAGCAATAGTATCTGAGAAAATGAAACTATCTTGCATAACAGATCCAGTTGCAGCTCTCCATGAGTGTGGATTTATATTGTCTAGTAATGTGTTACCTACTTTAATACTTCCACTTGTTGGTTTATAGAAACCTTGAAGTAGTTTAATGAGTGTCGTTTTTCCACATCCACTTTCGCCAACAATAGCAGTTACTTTATTTGCTGGAATATTTATAGATATATTTCTTAGAACTTGTTCGCTGTTAAACTGTGTATAACTGAAAGAAACATTATCAATCATAATACCCATATTTTGGGGAATGAACGTTTGTTTCTTCTCTATTCCAGTTTCTTCATCATCTTGAGAATATACTTCGTTTAATCTCTCTAAACTTATCTTTGCATCTTGAAAAGACTGTGCAAAACTAACAAACTCATTTAGAGGTGTAGAAATCTGCCCGATAATATATACTAATGACATCATCATACCTAATGTCATTTCATTACTTATAACAGATTTGGCAGCAATAAAGTATATGAGAAAATGGGTGGTTTGGGTAAACAAAAGTGAACCAGATTGCTGTAGTTGCGCTATTTTCAGTCCTTTTAAACCTATAAAAAAAAGCTTGACTTGTATACGTTCCCATTCCCATCGTTTTTCTTGTTCACAATTATTGAGTTTTATATCTTGAATTCCTTGTACAAGCTGTATCATTTTGTTTTGTTCGCGAGATGATTCATAGAATCGTTTAAAGTCAAGATCTCTACGGAATTTCATAAAAAAAGAAACCCATATAAAGTTGAAAAAGTTACCTACGATAAAAATACAAAAGATAATTTTATTATAGTAGGCGAGAATTCCTATGAAAATCACAAAATTAACAATTGAAAAAATGATAGAAATGCTATTGTTCAATAAAAAGTTTTTAATTCTTCCATGATCTCCTAATCGTTGAAGTACATCTCCTGTGATTCGAGAATCAAAAAAATACAACGGCATTGCTGTAAGTTTTATAAGGAAATCTGCAACTAGTGATATATCTATTCTTGAATTTATGTGAAGTAAAATACAAGAACGAATATAATCAATACTTAAAGTGGTTATAAAAAAGAACAATTGAGCAAGTAATATCATAGTGACAACACTAAGATTCTTAGAACAAATTCCTTGATCAATCATAGCTTGAGAAAGAAAGGGCGGTGCTATCTGAAAAATACTTCCTACTATTATTGCTAGGAATAGCTGTCCTATCATTAATCGATATGGAGTAAGATATTTAAAAAAAGATAAAAGATTATGACTCTTGTTATTATGTTTATCGACAATCTGTGTATAATTTTCTTTTGGTTCCAATAGTAGTGCAATTCCACAAGCTTCTTCATATAGATTTTCTCCAATCCAATAGTGCATAAAATCCTCTTTATTATATGATAAACATTGCGATGCTGGATCAGATATTTGTATTTTAAACTGTCCAAATAAGTCTCTCTTTATGTTATAGCATACAACAAAATGATTTTGATTCCAATGTAAAATACAAGGAAAGACATTTCTTTCTACTAACTGCTGGAATGTTAATTTAACTCCAATAGCATTAAAACCTATAATTTCTGCAGTATTTTTTATTGCAAACAAGTTTACTCCTTCATGCGATATACTACAATTCTGACGTAACATCTCAGAAGTAAAATCTAAATTATAGAACTTTGCTATAATTCTAAGACATGTTGGACCACAGTCTGCAGCATTATTCTGTCTGAAATGTGGAAATTTTTGATGCATACGAATTAATAAAGACTCTTTAGTTATTAATTATTCTTTTGTGGTCTTATAAATAATATAATAATTTATAGTATTCATAGTATAAAGCGTATGTCGAACATAATGCTTCGTGGACGTAACTGATAAGAAGTATAACTTTCTGTAAAATCGTTATTGGTATAAGAAACGAAAGTCCGAGTATTGGAAATATTATCAAAATTTAAACGCAGTTCAAACTTCCGAGTTACCTTATAATTCATACCAGCATTAAAGAATGTGTAGTTCCGTTTGTTGGTAAATTTACTATTACGAATGTATTGCATATTGGCGTTGAACATCAAGCGGTTGGGAATAATACTGATGTTGAGTGTGGCATCATTATTAAAGTTATGTATTTTATAATGATAGTTCTCTGATTTCGAACAGAATATCTCCCAGCTGAAGTCTTCTGTGAACCTTATGCCTTTAATAATATCAATTGCAAAGTGGCTTATAATGGAATAGCTATCAAATCTATAATCTGATATAACCGATTGACGTAATATCTTACTCTGATTAATTGTATAAGAACCTGTGAGTTCAACGCTAGTGTTATACCTTCCAAACTCCTTTCTCAAATTTGCGGTTAATGTATAATTGTCTATATGATTTGGTAGATATTCAGCCTGTATCACAGTGTGCACGTTTTTATTTATTGTTGTCCCATACATAATATCGCTCCATTGGCGACCGAACGTGCCAGAAAGGTAAGCAAAGAACTCATTAAGAATATTCTTATATTGTAGCTTGGCATTTATGGTAGCTAATCTACTTTCAGTAAGATTTACTCTGTTACGACTCAATGTTCGGTAGTTTTTCATTAAATAGGCGGTTAAGAGGTTTGGCCATCTTGTTGAATACATATCGTATTTACCATTGGCTGATAATGTCCAATTGTCGAATGCCTTCCATAATAGTGCGAAGGAAGGAGAGAAAAGCAATTTCGTTCGATGTATAGTTGTAAGCTCATTGACAATCGGTTCGTTTTCTACTTTTGTATAAAAGATGGACAATGGCAGTTTAAACAACATTCTGAAATTGTTTTTTACATATTGTAAACTTGCCCCAATATTGTTTTTTAAATTTAAATATCCCATATCTCCTTTGTTTGACGAAGTCACATTAACGTTGGAAAGTAATGAAGTTAACCCTACAAATTCAACATTTAACGATGCTATGGGTGTTATTGCCCAATGGTGACTACGTATATTTCTAACGAGGGAAAATTCGTTGTAGCTTCCAATATTGGTAACTTTAACTTCTTGTCTAGCTTGCATATCTTCAGTTATGGTTAGTGCTTGTGGATTAGTCTGTACAAAGTTTGTACTGCTAATTTCGAAGCCTCCACCATTGGTTGTACGATGAATCCATTGAGTCTTGTTGCTTACACCAATATTTCTACTGAAGGCGTGCTGCTGAATATATGAACTGTTGGATAATACCATTCCATTGTCAATACTCCATTGACCAGATAAGTCGAATGTATTACGTAAATAGGTATGGTCAGCATTGTTTTCGAACTCAAGTTGAAGTGTTGCTGAATTAATAGTATGGCGAGAAGAAATGTCCTCTGTTATGGTTCGGAAATTAGCTTCAGGTAGTAAATATGTAGTTTGTGAGAAACTGTTTTGTCGTTGTATATCGTGTCCATAAGTTAAGTTATAATGAAACTGTGTAGTTTTACCTAACTTATGAAGGTTACTGAAAGTGAGATTGTGTTGATTGTTTCTCAAGCTTTTTCCTAATGGAGATAAACCAGGAAAGATAATGGAAGTCATATTGGGAACACCAAGACCGTTACCTCCATAATATTTTGTAAGCCAGTTTGCCGATCCGCCAACATTATCAGTTTCGTAATAAATGACATGCTGACGCTTAAGTCCAAAGAACATAAGACTGGCGTCTACACTCCATTTCATATCTTCGTCATCATATCCTGTTCCAAGATTAAGAGACTTATTCCACGTGTTCTTGGCTTTTTTCTTCAGCTTCAGATTAACTGCAGCTGCCTCTGGTGATAATTGGTCTTGCATAGCTTTGATAGATTTGTGATTCTCTAATACTTGTACTGTGCTTACATCTTCAGCTCTGATACCATTCATTGCAATGTTATATCTACCCTGTAACACGTCCATATTCTCAATATAGAAATGATTGATGGGTATACCTTGATACTTGATAACTCCATCGTTTATAGTGATACCAGGTAATTGCTTGAGTATATCTCCTATATTACGGTCGTGTTCCTTCATATAGGAAGATACAAGGTAGTTGAGAGTATCCCTATTACCCCATATCTTTTGCGCTTTCACGACAACCTCTTTTAATGTAATGCTTTCATAGTCTACTTTGAAATTGATGCACTGATTTTGAACATTTATTTTTCTTATCTGCTGTTTAATGTTGAATCCAGATAGGCGGAGCAATAAGTTGGGTTTATTCGAGCAGAAGGATATAGAGTATTTTCCATCTTCTCCTGTTAGCCCGTGTTTTACGAAAGTAGAGTCTTCTACTTGTAAAAGAGAAAGTATGCACCCTTCTACAGGTTCTTGATTATTATCAATGACACATCCAGATATAATAAAGAGAGTAGAGTCTCCTGACTCAATCTGCGCCATACCATATAAAGATGGTAAAAAAAACAGTATAAAAAAGATAAGTGTTCTTAGTCTCATTCTTTTTCTATAGGATTCTCGAACGTGAAAAGTTTAAGTTTTACAGGATCTCCATTAAAACTTTTTACAGTAAATTCAATACCGTAATTTTCTAAATATGCAATAGGGTCTTTTAAAAGGAGATGTTCTTGCTTTCTTGTTTTCTCTCGAGTAGTTTTTACATAGGCTCTATCTAAGAAGTAGATGGGTTTTATTTCTTTTGGTTTTTCTACTCCTGTAGCTATCCAGTGGTAGTCTTCGTCCTGTGTTTTTACTTCCATAATTAGTCCTGGTAATCCTGTAAATTTCCACGGACCATAAGATAATGGGATATCCATAGTAAACCAAGCTTTATATTCTCTTCCACGATACTTACATATAGCAGCTGTACAGTTATATCCCAATATCATTTTATGTTCTGTTGAAATTTTCCACGCCATTTTAGGAGTAGTCTCTTCATAAAGATATGAACCAGCACCGTCCATATTATAAATTACAGTAGATTTTCCTTTAGGATAATTAGTGTAAATTTCACCAATATTAGATACCAATAACATTGCCGCTCTTGAACCACGACTTCCAGTTTCCTGATATTGAGCAGCCATATTTAAGTCGGCACTACGTTCGCTTTCTACAAAACTATGGCATATTCGGCGTCCAATGTAAGTGTAAACTTTTTCCTGACGAGGATCCTCTTTCCCTGTAATATCATAGTTAAAGGTAAGGTTATAAGAAACTGTAAGTTGCGTTGTATCAATTATAGTATGTTTGAAAACGTCTAACTCTGATTTATTTTGCGAATATGATACAATAGAAATCAGAAAAGATACTATAAAAAGAATAATTCTGTGTATTATCATGTCATTTTATCTTAGAATAGATAGATGGGTACATAATACTTATAAAAAAATTATGTATCCATCTATTTATTATAGTTTCTTAAATAGTTAATAACCTGCCTGTGACGATGGAGAATCCTTTCCTATTTGCAAAGAATCTTTAACTCCCGTGCCAATACAGACTGCATTAGTAACACTTCCACAAATTCTTATTACTGTTTCTCGTTCACAATTTTCAACTATTTGTCCTTTGGTTGAATATTGATTGCAGCGGAGAAAATACTGTGCATCTGCACAGCTACCAAAAATTGATTTCATTTGTTCGTTACTAAGAACAATGCTTTCGTTGAATGTGGTTTTGTCTAACTTTTTCATATATAGTATTTTTTATTTGCCTACTCTTTTAGCTTTTCGGCTTCCGCTCTTAATAATGATTTTAAAAATAGAATTCTATTTAGAGAAGAGTTTGCTATTAAAATAGAATACTCTGCCATTTTCTTGTTTAGACCTATAAATATTTCAAAAGTATAGGTATATCTTCTAAGTCATATACTTTGGGAAGAACATGTCCATTTATTAATATTGTTGGTGTCGATGATAATTGAGTCTTTCGACACCAATTACAATGTTTTTTCCATTCTTTTTCCACATAGTCTTGGCGTATATACTCTAAATTTTGTTGGATAATTTTTTGGCTATTATTTCTCTCAAATTTATACCAATTCGAATAAAATTGAAATGTTGAAGAAAGGTGCATTGGATCATATTTTGATATAAGATATCTACAGCTATCATCTAAATCTCTACGGAAAGATAAAAATATATATTGAATGCACACATTTTCTCTATATACTTCGAGTATGTTTTCTATTTTTTTGTGCATTTCAGCACAAGGATAGCAGTGCGGATTACTAAGTAATGTAATTAGAAGATCTGCATGCCGATTTCCAAATAAAATTTTAGAATCATTGATATTTGTAGGAAAAAAAGTCTCATTCTCAATTAAAGTTTTAGCAACAAGTCTATTTGACTTTAAAGCTCTATATTTTTGAGTTATTTGATAACTATCATTTAATGCTTTGACTTTGACAGCATAATTATGAACAAAAATAATACATAATATGTGAGCAACAATAGTAATAATAAAACCAGACCAATTAAAGGTGAGGGCGATAGCTGATAAAAATAGATTACCAAAATTCCAGATGTCCATATAAGAATTTGAGCCATTATGCAAAGCATGCACCAAGATTGAATAACTCGCCACTGATAATAAATGCTCCAAATTGCAAAGAACATTGCAGCCCAATTGACTAAAGTTGTTACAGAAATAGAAAGAGGAAATAAGGATAGTAAGATAGTGTTTGCTATAAAGAATCCTAATCCTATTTCACTCCAACTAAATTCTCCAAGATATGCTTTATCCCCAGATAATATCGTATTGCAATTTGTTTGATGTAGCAAAGTACAAATCTTATCACCATATTGACTTATACCATAAAGTTGTTTCTGTAAAAGCATAGTACAAACAAAAGAACCAATTAGATTGATGAACGCAGATGCTTCTATTAAAAATAGTTTGGACTGTACATTTAAAAAAAATCCAATAAAAAAAGTGGAAATAAAGATGATGGGGAGCAAATAAAATTTTAAGGCTAAAGAAATATCTTTAACTTTATGCTTAAAATAATGAGGTTCAATTGCTTCTTTAGTATCGCTGACTATTAAAGCTTTTCCAGTCCATTCTTCTTTAAACATATTGCCCGATGTTACTATTTTTTCTCCATCTTTTAAATATGTTATAGTCTCATAGTTATGAGATAGTCCTATTGTAAAGGCATCATAGGTATGTAATATGCATGGAAAAGATAATTTTGTGAAATCTTTCGATGGAATGAAAAGCCCTATTGTTTTTATCTTATAAATACCGCACATCAACTTTAATCCATACATATTATATTTATGTATATGTCTATTGTAAAGTTTATATGCATACCTCCTTGTATGAGAAACCTTCAACTCATTAAGAAAGTATTCTAATATGCTTTTATCGGGTCAGTCCTAAAACCCAGTTGCAAGCCTAACCTCTTAAGCGCATAATTTCATAAGCCTATATAAAAAGAAAGGAATATCTGTCACTCCTCTGAACT
>QWCW01000347.1_pt1 | contig 24471 bp, 19 predicted proteins | sample 1972691 | NCBI WGS metagenome assembly QWCW01 (sample SAMN09866698, study PRJNA288562) | Human oral metagenome isolate pre2_saliva, whole genome shotgun sequencing... | reverse complement strand
CGTTTTCTAGAATACGCTAGAATAATAAAATTAAATGTAATATATTTTTGTAATGAAGATAGAGTTTTTCTAAGTTCTTCCTCCGAATTAAGCGGGACGTTTTCTGTTACCATTCACGGCACATCTATTAGCATGAAAAAACGAACCTAGCGATGTGGCGGATATTTGCTAAGCTGTAATAAGAAATTCAATCATTAGAAGGATGATAATAGAGCTATGAAATACAGAGAATTGTTTACAGATAATATGAAAAAAGTCCGCAAACAATTTCGATTTTGTTTGCGAACTTTTCCTTGTTTATCTTATGAAATCGTCTCTGAACTTACTCACTGAAAGTCTGTAAGCTAGGACGAAAGCACTTGATGCTACTATGCTTTTTCTAAGCGTAAGAGTGCATACCACCAAGAATGTAATTGACACCGAAGTAAGTCATTAGGATACTTAAGAATGCAATAAACATAAAGATGTGATATTTCTTCTCACTTCTTAATGACTGTAAACTTGCTTTATGCAATGGAATAGCATAAATCATGAATGTTATGAGTGCCCATGTCTCTTTCGGGTCCCATCCCCAATAAGTACCCCAACTGATATTTGCCCAAATTGCTCCTATGAATATTCCTAATCCGAGGGTGGTTATAGCAGGATAGAGGAATATTTGTGAGAGCGTTGTCAGTTGCTTATTAATCTGAATGATACTTTCTTTTTTACTTTTATTTGTAAAGAAATAGGCGATTGCACTGATGAATGTCAAAGAAAATAGGGCATAAGATATCATGATAATACTGACATGTATGCTCAGCAACGGACTATTTAGTACGGGCATACGTGGCGTGATACTCGGATCCATCTCACCAAGATGACTTACGAGTAGCATGAATCCACTCATGAGTAGTCCGAAAGTGGTCATTAGTTGCATCTTATGGGTTGTAAGGATTGATACAATCATAATGAGCCATGAGAGTAAAAGCATTGTTTCATAGCCATTTGCAATAGGAATCGTCCCGTTGATAATCCATCTTAAAGCTAATGTAAATGTGAGGATAAGCCATGATAAGCCCATGAGACAGGTGAAAATTCTGTATCTCTTCTTTTTGTTTAAGAATAAGATGGATAAAAGTCCTAACGTCAGATTGGCGATGAATAGAATCGTTACGAACGAGCAAGAATTATAGATATTCTCTGCTTTTATTTCCGTTGGTGTAGGGATCGTATTACCACCATAAACTTGTTGATATTTCTGCAACTTTAGAGCAAGTTCGTTCAGCATTCCTGTGTTTCCTTGGTTGGCTAATTGTCTTGCTAAGGAGAGAATCGTGTGAATGTATTGCTGTTGTGCCTTGGGCATAGCTTTGGGCATACGATCGGTAGGTGCAAACCAGTCAATGTTTCCTTTATTTGAAGTATAAGGGAATATCTTGAGCGTTTTGCCTTGCATAAGATCCATTAATAACATCATCTTGTCGTCAGTGTCAAGAATCTGTTTAGCGACAGCATCGTTAGGTTGACTCTGTGCATCTTCAAGATATGGACCGAGGATATATCCTTGTTGTCCGAAAAGACTCATAGGAGATATATATTCACTGATCCCTAATTTATCACGTAGCTCACTTCCTTTTATCTTAAAGATAGGTTCTTTCATCCATTCCTTCCCCCAGAACATGAAACCTGTTAGTACTTGGCAGGGAGTGAAGTCCTTGTAATTCTTTTTACCATATAGTTTCTTTGTGAAGTCAATGGCGTAGGTTTGCATAGGACAGATACGCCCATTATAAACAATAAGAACCTTTCCGAACTCATCTGCAGTCTCACGTGTTAATGATGGTTGTGCACTGATAGGTGATGTTCCTGCTAGAAGTAGTAAGAGTAACGCAATGGCTTTACCACTATTACTACGAAGTAAGCGACGGAAGTTCCCTTTAGGTTCGATGAGCATGGCAATGAGCCCAAGGAAGAGTAGGGCATAACCTATATATGTTACGGGGATTCCGTATGGATCAGAATTGACGGATAAGTATGAGCCTTTCATATCTTCATCGAAACTACTTTGATAAAGACGTGTGCCATAGCCTGAATATATCTTGTTCATAGATACCTGAAACTCTTCTTTCCTTTCACCTTCTATTATAGTAATCACAGAAGCATAATCCATTGCAGCCATATTGCCTGCGTGATAGGTAATATTGAATCTATTTAGAACAACCGAGAATGGTAATTGTGCCTTATTACCATCTTTTGCTATATATGTACTTACGGGCTTCCCTTGTCTTAGATGTATCATTCCTTTGTGTGCTGTTAGATGAGTGAGTAAAGCACCAAGGAGAATGATGACGAATGACAAATGTAATAAGACGATGATAGGGCGGCGGACTTTCCGCTTAATAAAATAAATGATTCCTGTAGCTGTACCTATTGCCCATAATAGGATGAACCACCAAGAACCGAAGATATTATCTGAAACATAATCAAGACTTGTGTATTTCCCTATAACTGTTCCTATCGCCATTATGGCAACAATGAGAATATACACAATCTCAAGTAATCTTTTTGTTCGCATTATTGTAAGATAAAAGAAGACGGAATTCCTTTGCGAATCCCATCTTCTTCTTATTAATGTTTGGTTAATTGCTATTCATTAGATAGAGCGGATGAACTTAACAACAGCATCTCTATCCTTCTTTGGCAAGTTATAGAATTGAACAGCTGCTCTATAAGCCTGACTGTTCTTGCTATAAGCGTGCCACATGATTGCCTCAATCTCATTGCGAGCACGAGCATCGTGTAGACGATCTTCTGCACCAGAGTTTATCAATGAAAGACCTCTGCCCCAAAGCGGAGTAGTGCGGCACCAAGATCCGTGGATATCGTTCTTCATGTCGAGCTTATGCTGGATGAAGTCAGAGTATGGATAGATCTTCTGATTAGCATACTTAGGCAACTGCTTGTTACCAAGGATTACAGAAGAACCATGGTTATCAGCACCTGTTGTCCAAGATGCCTTGTGACAGTGTGCACATCCTAACTCTCCTGTGAAGAGTTCCTTACCACGCTGTACGTCCTTATCGTTCAAGTTTCTTGCGCGTGGAACAGCAATACCTCTGTGCCAAACCATGAATGCGTGATAAGCTTCATCACTCATCTCTGGTTTGAAGTTATAGTAAGGATTGTTGTAAAGGTTCACGTTGTCGCTTGGTGAAAGCAAGTAACGAACAGCCTTCTTGATACCTTCACGTGTTCCATCATTGTAGTATGGATGTACGTAAGAGTTTGGATCACTACCATGCTGTTGGATGTAATTAATTACGTTCTCGTTCTCTGACATTGCTTTAGCCCATGGTTCTGTAGAACAGATGTGCTTAATATCTGAACGAAGAACATTCAACTCGTCCCAAAGAGCAACGTCGTTCTCAAGACAACCATCGAGTAAGTCGTAGTTGAAACGCTTTACGAACTTATTGCCGAAAGCATCTTCTGCCCAAGCTTCAGGCTTCAACTGCTTTGTTGTATTATCGAAGAATTCTGGGTTCAACTCTACGTACTTTCCTTCTGCCTTGTATTGTTTCTCTAGGTCTTCATTAGAGATAGCATCAATCAAACCAAGTCCTTGGAAGTTACAAGATGCTATCAAGCGTACCTCATAGTTGCTTGGTACTGGGTCTGTGTTGAATGCAGATTGTGGAATAGATACTGATGGATAACGAAGATGATACTTCTCACCATCAGGGAACTGCATTGGCAATCCACTTGGCATAGATGTTACGTCATGCCATGTGATGTGTATTTGCTTTGGATCAACAGGAGGCAAGAATGGCTCAACGGCTTGCAACATTGTGAATGTTGTGAGCTGATTGATAGGAGTACCATTGTTGCTGCCTGGAGCATCAGGTGTATAAACTGAAACGATGTAACCGTTGCCCTTTACTGGCTCCATGTCATTGCGGCTATGACCATGAGCATAACCACCAGAGTGGCAGTACTCACATGAACGACGTGAAGCTACCGGACCCCAACCTTTGTATGGTTCGGTGCTAAGGGTGTACTTAGCACTTGCCATCATATCTCCTTGGTTGAAGAGGTCAGTTAGTCCTTGTTCGTCGATAGCTGGTGTGTTGTCCTCATAACCACCTGCTGCAGTGTTCTCTGTTGTTCCAAGTTTGCCACCTGGGTACCATTCATCAGCAGAGAAGTTACCTACTGCCTGACCAATGTACTTTGTCTCAGGTTCTGATGGTTGCTGTGGCTTTTCTGGCGAAACATTGTCGTCAGAACAAGCAGCAAATGCACATAATAGCGCTCCCGCAAGTAGGAATTTGCTATAGCTGTTGTGTCTCATAATGTTTTTAAATCTATTATTTAATGAGACGTAAGGTTGTATGGAAGAACATACAACCTTGTTGTCTCTTTCTTTTCTTATAAGATATTGCTGATTGGACAAGTTAGTCCAACGAGTTGGACACATTAGTCCAATCAGTTGGACTAATTAGTCCAATTCGATAGTCCTTATAGGAAGATGATACTTGGTAAATAATATATTGGGTGCAACTTCACCTTTCCACCATTTGATCATCTTTAATACCATACGGCAATGCCCATCTTTACTTATCTGTCTGCTGATTAATCCATGTACCAGCTGCATTAAGTGCTTCGTTCAAGGCATCAACCTTTTCAATACAATTCTTAACCTGTGGATGACCAGGTTGATCAATAAAGGCAATACCGCTCTTCTTAGCTGTCTCCAAAGATGCGATTGCCTCGTTGAGAGCGTTGTTCAACTCATTGTACTTAGGATAATTGTTATTTTTCAAGAAGTTCATGATAGAGTTCTTAGCTGGAGTAGAGATTGTCTCTGTACCACGTTTGCCATAGAGTGAATTCTTGATAGAATAGATGTTATCCTGGTAGTCTTGGAATGAACGCTTACTATAAGGTGACTCGATGTAGTTAGCTGCATCGTCTGCCGTACCAGTACCTGTAGCCTTACGATAAGCCTGACCAAGTTTTTGTGAAGCAACTTCTTCGCAGATGCCAGAGCATCCGCCAATGAATATATTGTTCAATGTCTCATGCCATGATGCAAACATACCATTCTCCGTTGTAGCGAACTGTGAATAATCACGGTATGGAATCAACTTTGGAGAAAGTCCTTTGTGACGTGTTCCATTAACTACCCACATTGCATTTGCAAGCTGATTCAAGTGTGATGTTGGGATACTTGTACCTAACCAGCCATATTCCAAAAGGTAAGTCATGTTACGGAGGTCACCTGCAACAGCTGCTGCAAAGGCTGCTTCGTTTACAGTACTTACACTTGTAAGACCTTGTTCTGTCTCTTTCTCAGCATTGAAGTCTGCTACTGTACGATTCTTACCATTACGGAATAGAACGAACTCCAATCCGTGGAAACCTAACACAGAGTCGAAGTTACCATTGTTGTCATAAACATACTTGGTTGGGTCTGCCAAGTCTAAATATGTAGGTTTAACAACTTCATTAATGTAGTTGGCAACAACCTTACCCATCTCTGTTTTATTAGCGTTTGCTCTACTTTCGCTTGCAGCCTGGCTTAAAGCAGATTGCTGTTCAGGTGTGAGAATTGTTGTGTTAATAGGCTCATCATCATCACTACTACATGATACGAAGCCTGTAGCTAATGTTCCTGCAAGAAGAAACATTGCGAGTTTTGTTACTTTTTTCATTACAATCTTTATTTAATGATAATTTATAATAGTGTTTTCTCTTATAGGAAGAAGCCCTCGTAAGCTATACCTATATTAATAGAAGGTTCATCGTTGTATCCTTTCTTAAGATTACGATAGTTGTACTCCGCCTTGATAGCTATCTGTGGGATAGGATAGTAGTTGATACCTGTTGCAAGGATAGTTCTGTTAGTCCACTGCTTTGTTGTAGCGTGAATATAAGAATCATAATGTTCAATGTGACCGAAGACATAAAGCTTCTGATTGTCGGCACGCATCTTGTGAATCTGAGAGAAGATATCATAACCTACCTCAAACATCATTGCCATAGCATGACTTCCGAAGTATTTACCATTACCTGACTCATAAGGCTTAACATATTGTACATTAGGGTATGAAAGCTGTGTAATCTCTTTTGTATTGCTAACGTAACCATAATCGATGTTACCTCTTGCAATCCAGTTATATTTATTATAGGTGAAGTCTAAGCTACCAAGATAGACGTTACCCTTAATCTTCTTCTTTGCACCCTTCTCGCTATCGTGTGGTACGTTGTTGTGCATTGCCTGTCCAGCGTATGCGCTGACACCAATACGAAGACCAGGGATAGTATAATTGTCTACACGTGCAAGGAAGCCATACTTGTTAGCAACCTCGAACTCGAAAGGACTTGACGTACCTTTCTGTATCCAGTTAGCACGACTAAAGTGATAAGCATCCAATCCTGCAATCATTTGTGCTACATAGCTAAAGTCACCCTTACGTCCCCAGAAAGATATACCGGTTTGATGCCATGTGCTTGGAAGAATTGTGTTTTCTCCTTCTGGACGATAAACAGTGAAGAAGTTTAATGGCTCATGATGAGCATTCACTAAGCCGAATGGCACAACGATATGACCAGCACGGATATTGAAAGCTTTTCCGAATGATTTTTGTAACCAGAACTGTTCCAGCTCTACTTCTCCACCTTTCTCTGTTTCGTGCTCAAACTCAATAGCTTCATCTGCTTCATATTCAATAGCAGAACCAGAACCACCATGTTCAAACTCTATTTCACTACCCATTGACCAGCCTTTACCGAAGTCGTAACCAAGGTAGATAACTGCATGAGGAATATCAAATCGACCATGACTTGGGTCTTTCTTATAGAGACTAGGTGTTGTATAACGATTACCATTATCGCTATAGAAGTTGCGTGAGTAAGCAGCCTCACCATAACCACCAAGACTTAATTTGTTTCCTTTGACATGATTCATTACAGAGTCAGCAGCGTTTACTTGTGCTTGTGCAGTAGTCGTTCCTGCTAGGAGTGCTCCAAAGATAATCCCGAATGTAAAATTATTCATAGAGTTCTTGTCTATTATTTATTATTATTTCGTTTGCAAAGTTACTTTCTTTTATTGAATAAGGCAATACCTATATCTATTGAATTTTTATCTATTTTAGTATTACTTTTAGACCGAAAAACTCATTTGTTGAGTCACAATTAATAGGTATTGTTGTATTTGTTCCATTTTAAACTTTGGGATTGATAATATTGTTATTCTTTCGTATATATGCTCTTTTTAGGGCAAAGAGATGCTCTTTTTGCCTTTAGAAGGTACTCTTTTCTAACGTAAAAGAGTAGCTTTAATATTTCATGATTTTGTTGTATTTGTTTATTGTAAGGCTTTTCTTCATGAGATTCAACGTATTATGTTGTGTTTTAACTAGATATAGTATTAGATTACTTCTCTAAATGTTTGTACTTTGTTGTACGTTTTGAGCTATACAAGTCATGTGTTAGGGAAGGTTGTTTCTGCTTTTTATACTAATAAATTAGGATATTAGGTTAAATACTTGATGATTCCTATTGTGTTATTGAACTTTTTTTTGTTATTTTGCATACGATATCATTACGGAAAGACAAGATGAAGAATCAAAAGATGTATGAGCCTGATGATAAGATGATCAACCTTATCAAAGACAACTATAGTCTATTACAGAGTTTAGGTTGTTTTGGCATTAGCTTAGGCTTTGGAGATAAAACGGTAAGAGAAGTTTGTAATGACCAGAATGTTGATACATATACGTTCTTGTCAGTTGTGAATTATACTATTAATGGTTATAAAGGCTTTGATGATCTTGATAGGTTATCAATACCTACTCTTATACAGTATCTTAGAGCGAGTCACACTTATTATCTTGACTACGAATTGCCTTTCATTCGAAGAGAATTGACGGGTGCTTTGGATGAGAATGATAACCTTGCTCGACTCATACTTCGCCTTTATGACGAGTATGCCCATTCTATTCGTAATCATATGCAATATGAGGAAAAGAATGTTTTCCCTTATGTTGACTCTTTATTAAAAGGTGAGACTAATGATACTTATGATGTAGAAACCTACTCTAAACATCATAGCCAAACAGATGATAAGTTGCGTGAGTTAAAGAGCATTATCATAAAGTATCTTCCTTCTGACTCCCATCATAATAATCGTCTCACTGCCACATTATATGATATATATAATTGTGAGGAATGGCTCGACCAGCATGCTTTAGTTGAGGATGATATCTTTATTCCTGTTATTAGACGATTAGAACAGAAGAGTAAGCAAAATGATGTTAGTGTAAAGATCTCTAACATGATAACACAGAGTCCAGAATCGAATGAAGTTCTTAGCGATCGTGAGAAAGATGTTATCGTTTCTGTTGCTCAAGGAATGACTAATAAAGAGATAGCCAACCATCTCTGTATATCAACGAATACTGTCATTACGCATCGTCGGAATATAGCAAGGAAATTACAGATACATTCTCCTGCGGGTTTGACTATCTATGCTATTGTCAACAATTTGGTGGATATAAGTAGTGTGAAATTATAATTATCTATAGATAGGGTATATGATGTTTCTTCTTACTATCCTTTTCTAAAATTAATTTATATCTTGGTCAGTGTGTATGGAGAATGTAGAAATGAAGAAAATGGGTCGCCCAAAGATGGCTATCGTAGACCCTAATACACTTGCAGTCCTAGGCTTAAAACAGATATTGCAGAATGTGATACCAATCATGTCTGTAGAGACCTTTTCTTCATTCCAAGAGTTTGAAGAGGCTCAACCAGATTCATTCTATCACTATTTTGTAGCACAAGTAATAGTCTTAGAAAATAGGCAGTTCTTTTCTCAACGCATACATAAGACTATTGTACTAACAATTACTAAGAACCCTAATTCTCAATTATCAGGCTTTCATAGTTTCTGTATTAATGTGCCCGAGGAGGAACTTGTTAAAGCAATTTTGAAGATAGAACAGTATGGGCATTCGGGTGGAAAGAACTTACCTGAACTTCCACAAGTGTTGAAGAATAAGATATTGAGCAATCGTGAGATAGAAGTCTTATCTTTGATAGTTCAAGGAATGATTAATAAAGAGATTGCCGAGAAACTTAACATAAGCTTGACAACGGTTATTTCACATCGAAAGAATATTATGGATAAGTTAGGTGTGAAAAGCGTGTCAGCACTGACTATCTATGCTGTTATGCATGGTTACATTGACATTAATAAGATATAGAATGATAAATTCTTATAGTTCATTGACAAGACTTTTCCATTAAGTCTTGTCTTTTTTTTACCTTATTAATACTAAGGAGCTTTCCCCTTCCTTTTATAAGAAAGGTGACAGAAGATGTGCAAACCATCCTCTAAAGCGTTGCCATGGAGTTCGCCATTGTTTCCATAGCTTCTCTGTTAGCTTGAAACTATCTTTCTTTTGATTCTCAAAGAGAGTATCCAATTCATGGGTTGTACATTTATCAACGATAACTGCATTCTCCTCTCTGTCCCACCTAAGACTCCGTGAGTTGAGGTTTGCAGACCCAACAGTACATAATTGTCCATCTACTGTGATAATCTTTGTATGATGAAAACCTGACTTGTATAACCATATCGTACATCCGTCTTTCATCAGCTGATGAGCATTATAGAATCCACAATCTGGCGTTAAAGGTATATCGCTCCTTACACTCAACAATATCTCAACCTTCACACCCCTCTTTACAGCCTTACGCAAAGCCTTCTTTAAAGTAGGACTTAACGTGAAGTAAGGATTGATGATCTTTATACTATCCTTTGCGTCATTGATGGCATTAACATAGAAGTAACGGATAATATCTCTACTAACTTGTGGCTCTCGATTGATGATACCAACCATCTTTTTACCAGCACTTTTACAAGTATCTGGTTTTAATCCTTTGATATAGTCAGCGTTCGATATACCGCGATAATATTTTGCTCCATGCACCTGCTTCGTAGAAACAAGATACCACATTCTTAGAAAGATGTTCTGTAAAGTGTTTACCTCATCGCCTTCTATTCTACAGTGCATATCGTGCCATGAGCCAACGACTTTCGTACCTTTTATATAATAGTCAGCCACGTTCATCCCACCTGTATAGGCTATCTTACCATCAATGATAACAATCTTTCGGTGGTCTCGATTGAAGATATCATGTATCCAAGGGAACTCTATAGGCTTAAACTCATATATCTCTATTCCTTTCTTGCGAATCGCCCTCAAAGTACTCTTCTTCATGGGTTGGTTATTACTGGCATTCCCAAATCCATCAAATATAGCCCTTACTTCAACACCTTGTCTCACCTTCTTCTCTAAATGGCGTATGAGTTCGTCGTTGATTGAATCGTTGCGAAAATTGAAGTATTCTAAGTGAATGCTCGAACGTGCTTGGTCTATTGCTTTGAACAAGTCGTCGAACTTCTCCTGACCTGTACAAAGAAGAGTAACCGAGTTATTATGTGAAAAGCTTATTCCTTTGTGACGTAATTGGCATACAAGCATAGAGTCTGCTCTCCCATCCTTATTTGCTAATTCCTTACTATTACCCTTATACTCAAAGGTCTTAGCCGTTAGAGGATAGGGGAAGAGTAGGGCTATGAATGTACAAATGCAAGTAATGATAAGTTTTCTATAACTTTCTTGTTTCCTTTTTGCCATTTTCTTGTAGGAATACTCCTTTCTTGGTATTAACTCAATGAGAATATAAGGTGTTAAATCATACAACTATAATGGTCGACAACTCCCAGAAGATTCTTTTCTTCATCACATACTAAGACTGTATGTACTTTATGTCTATGCATAATCTGCTGTATTTCTGTGATTTTAATGTTGGGAAGAACCATCTTAGGCTCTGTGGTCATAATATCTTTGACTGTATGGTTAAAGAACTCTGCTTGCCATCTTTCCATAGCCCGTCGGATATCACCATCTGTAATCAGACCTACAATCTTCTTTCCAGATAAAGCTATACCCAAGCCCAGTTTCCCCTTGCTAACATGGATAATTGCTTCGCCTAAGTGCATCTCCTTAGGGATAACAGGCAAGTTCTCTGATATCATGACATCTTGTGCAGTTGTCAATAAGCGCTTACCTAACTCACCTCCCGGATGGAACTGAGCGAAATCCTGCGGTCTAAAGTCTCTTACACGCATCAAAGCCACTGCAAGTGCATCGCCCATAACCAAAGCCGCTGTTGTTGAACTTGTTGGTGCTAGGTTTAGCGGGCACGCTTCTTTCTCAACCCAAACCTTGAGATGGGCTGTGGAGTATTTAGCTAGAAGTGAATGGGGATTCGCACTCATTCCTATGATTGGAATATTCATGTGGAGAACCATCGGTATAAAGCGAAGTAACTCATCAGTCTGACCAGAGTTAGACAATGCCAGTACGACATCCTCTTCTTTCATTACACCTAAGTCACCATGATATACATCCAATGGGTTAACGAAGAAAGCAGGTGTACCTGTAGAAGAAAGTGTTGCAGCTATCTTCGCTCCAATATTTCCACTTTTACCAACTCCTGTCACAATGACTTTCCCTGTACAATGATACATCAAGTCGACAGCTTTCTCAAAGTTATCATCAAGTTGATTGATAAGATTGATTGTCGCATCAGCTTCTTCTTTGATACATTGTATAGCGTAGTCTCTTACATGTGTTAATCTTTCCTCTGCTCCAATCATATTAACTTGCTAATTAATTCGTCCAACTTATTTAACTCTAGCATATTGGCTGCATCAGACAACCCTTGGTCTGGCGTTGGATGCACTTCAAAGAAATAACCTGTAGCACCAAAAGCCTTAGCTGCTAATGCCATAGAAGGAACAAACTTTCGATCGCCGATTGTCTTCCCGTCTCCTGCGCTAGGACGTTGCACGCTATGCGTGCAATCCATGATAACATTCGGAACAATCTCCTTCATGTCAGCAATGTTACGGAAGTCAACAACAAGATTATTGTACCCAAAGCAGTTACCTCTTTCTGTAAGCCATATCTCTTTTGCACCACTTTCTAAGCATTTCTGCACGGGATATTTCATGTCTCGTCCACTTAAGAATTGTGCCTTCTTGATATTCACAATTTTGCCCGTCTTTGCCGCAGCTACTAACAAATCTGTTTGTCTACAAAGGAAGGCAGGAATCTGAATAACATCAACCACTTCGCCTACAGGTTCTGCTTGATAGCTCTCATGAATATCAGTAAGTAGTTTTAAACCATACTTCTGCTTAATATCATAAAGCATACTCAATCCTTTCTCCAATCCTGGACCACGGAAAGAGTTTATACTTGTTCGGTTAGCTTTATCAAAGCTAGCCTTAAAAATGATATTAATATTGTATTTCTCGTTAAGCCTAACCAACTCTTCTGCAACAGAACAGAGGAGCTCTGAGCTCTCAATTACGCAGGGACCTGCAATGAAAGTGGGTTTATTGTTCATAATTCAGTAGGACTACTCCTGTTTCATAACTTAATTGAACTTCTCCTTGTAAGTATTTGTGCAAAGTTATATATAATAAGGTTAACGCACAAGGTTTTAACCTTTGTTTACGTAAATGTACCAAATCTTATTGATAAAATTTGGATTTTTCGATTAAAACACTTTACCTTTGCAGCGGATTTAAGTTATTATGTACCCCGTATGTGGGTTATAATTATAGGTAGAAAGATTTTATATTTAGTATTAACAATTAAAGCTTTTAAGATGAAAAAGATTTTGATGTCACTTGCTGTAGCCTTTGTATCTTTGGCTGCTAACGCTCAAGTTTATGTAGGTGGTAATGTTGGTATTGCTTCTTCAAAGGAAGGTAATGCTGATGCTGTTACAACTTACAAGGTTCTCCCTGAGATTGGTTACAATATCAATGAGAACTGGGCTATTGGTACAACAGTAGGTTTCGGTAAGGGTAACCCTGTAAACATTGAGGGTGAGACTAGCAACTACGTTACAGTTGAGCCATACGCTCGTTACACCTTCGTTCGTACTAAGTACGTTAACGCATTCGTTGATGGTGGTTTCGGTTATGCACATATGAACCACGCTCATGTAGGTGGTGCTTCTGCTGATGCATGGTCTGTTGGTTTGAAACCAGGTATATCTGTAAACCTTAACAAGAAGGTTAGCTTTATTGCTCACGTAGGTTTCGCTGGTTGGAAGTCAGTAAAGTATGATGGCGCAAGCAAGGACAGCCACGCATGGGGTGTTGACCTTGATGGTAACAACGTTACATTCGGTGTTAACTACAACTTCTAAGACAAAGATTATTCTGTTATAGAAGATAACATTTAAAGAGAGGAATATATCGCTTTAAAGTGAAAACAGTAGAGTCATTACTCTCAAGGTTCAGATACTTTAGGTGATATATTCCTCTTCTTTTTATCGTTTAACTTAAACCTTATTTGTACGCTAAGTTAAGCGCAAACCATACTCTAAGTTAAACGCCAATCATACTTTAAGTTAAAGGTCAATCGTACTTTAAGTTAAAGGTCGGCTGTACTTAAATTTAGTAGTCATTTTTCGGTTCAATTAAGGTCGATACTTATAAAAACTCCTAGGACAATTTGTCTTTATTTTACCTAAAGTTTTATACTATTATTTGTCTTTCTTGCAAACGACATTAATAGGATAATCTACTATTAATGAAACGAGGTTAAATACATTGTTTTAAAGTAGTTATCAACGAATAGTTCAATAAGAAGTATAGCTTAAATTTCCCCTCTTTCTTGATTCAGAAAAGCTATTTATTCATTCTAAAGAAAAAGTATGGTAATGCGATGACTATCCATAAAATCAATAAGAAAAAGGATATCCAACTGATGGATACCCTTTCGGTTTATACGACTTGTATTGTGTGAATATTCCAGAGTCTATTGATTCTTAATTGTAATTTCACGTTGTGGGAATGGAATCTCTATACCATTCTTATTGAGCGTATCATAAATACATTCCATGATAATGCTATCATCAAGTCCTTGTGTGAAAACGTTAACCCATACAAGTACTTTTAGTGTAATGCAGCTATCATCAAAACTCTTTAGTAAGACCATTACCTTCTTTTTCTTGTAAGTAATGTCTAGTGCGGTGATGGCATCAATCAGCATTTTCTTAACTTCATTGATATTACTACCATATGCCACACCCACTTCTAGGATGTCAAGCTCATATCCATGATTCTTTGTCATGTTCTTATAGTTCTTCGTAAAGAGCTGTGAATTTTGGAAGGCAATGATTGATCCATCTAGTGCTTCAAGCATTGTTGAGGTATAGCTGATAGAGCTTACACGTCCACGTATGCCATCACATACAATATAATCGCCTATCTTGATTCGTCCTGTCATCAATGATATACCATAGTAGATGTTCTCGAGAATATCTTTCATGGCGAAACCGATACCAGTTGATAAGCCGCCAGTTACAACAACTAGCCATGTGTTGCTGATTTGGAATATACTTAAAGTCGTCAATAACCATGCGCCCCATACAACTACTTGTAAGACGTTGATAAACATCGTACTTCTAGCTGCAGCTGTTGTAGGGTCACTCTTCTTTAAGAATTCTTTTATAGCATCCCTAATCGTGTGATTTAGATAGTTAAAGATGAACCAAAGGATTGTAACCACGGCGATAGAGTAGATACTAATCTTGAACTTATCAGAATCAATAAAGTTCGCACGGAATAACCTCCATGTTATATCACTAAGGTTGAAGACATCTGCTGCCCAATAAATTGAGATGATGAAAGACAATACCAGTGATGATGGTATGAATACATTGTATATAAATCTGATAATCCAAGTCTTTACGATTGACAATTTCTTTTCAGGGTGCCTCTCCCTATATTGATCAAGATAATCATGGAAGAATGCAATCGTTAATATACATGCTAATTGCATCATCCACCAAATAAAGGCTTGCACGCCCAGCATGGTATAGCCTATTATTGAGCTAACCAAAGAGAATACGAATACCGTGAGTGATAAATAAGCAAGGTATAAGTCGTATTTAGGAATTTGCAAGCGGTGCTTGTAAATCATCCTTGCCTGCCACAAAGCATTGAGCAATAAGAGGGGAGGGTAGACGAGTGTTACTATGGAGCTTGGCAACATCACAATACGGAAGGTGATGACGGTAAACCCAACAAAGATAAGAGGGTAATATATGCGATAGGTGTTGTGTGTTTGTGCACCACTAACACGCAATAACAATGAGGCAAAGATAACAGTAAGTAACCATGTGTATTCAAGCAAAAGGTTGCATGCCATGTGAACAAAGTTGGAGGGCGAAAGAATCTTGATGATGACGAGAATGATACTAAAAGTAATGATTGATGTCACCATAATAATACATGTTCGCTTGGCAAGAAAAGCACTGTTCTTCTGCTCAAATCTATTCGTCTTCATTACCTTCGTAACAAGGAAACGAATGCTTAAATAATTGATGAGTATTGCCACTAAGCCATAGATGAGTATCATGGAAAAGAGCGTAATGAGCCACCTTACATCCCATTGAGATTGCACGACTCGTTGTGGCGTGTATTTCTCAGAAAGGTTAGAACTCATTTGAGAGATAAGTGTTGGAGCATTGCGTAGGAATTTAAAGTAATTTTCTCCGCTATTTGTAAAGATGCTCGTCTGTATCTCTTCATATCTCTTTTGTGCATACGTATCGAGCGATTGAAGTTGTTGTTGGTTGTATTGGTAATATTGTATATATTCTTGATAAGAGTCGTTACGCTCTTGCAACATTCGACGTATGCTAACGGCAAGCGTTAAACAAACGTTGCGGTCAGTCTTCATCTTGTCTGTCATGCCAAAGGTGTACATTGTACTGAGCACGTTGATAAGAGAATCATAACGAGCAATCTCCTCCTTACTCTGGGTGATAAGGTCATGAAAGGGGCGCGACTTACTCTGAAAATCCTTCCATAGTTCGGTAGCCTCTTGGCAGGCATAGGTTAAATCAAAGATGTTATCCGTCTTTTGAGAATAAAGCATGAGCGACACCTGGGCAGAGTGCTCTCCAATCTCTTTTAGCTGATTCATCACTTGCTCACTAATAAACTTAGAGTTGTTTAATTGCTTTGTTTGTTCAAGATGTTGTGCAATTAACTCATGACGGAGAACAGAGAGTGAGTTCTTCAATGAATCTTCCTGTAATACGGCACTTGCTGGGAGTGTAATGATAAACAGCAAGATAGTAATGAAGAATATCTTTTTATACATACTTCTGGGTTGTGGTGATAAACAGTTTGTTTAAACAATAATTGATGCAAAGATAAGCAAAGTTTATGATTTTGCAGTTGCTGTTTATGTAAAATGATACTAATAGATATGTCATGGGACTTATTTCTGTTACCATAATGCTTATAAATCAATAAAAAAGTGTAAGTTTGCATACAAAAAGATGCAATGATATTAATAGCTGATAGTGGTGGCTCAAAGACGGATTGGGCATTAGTGGGCACACCTAATGATGGTTTTAATGTTGTCCTTAAAGTTCGTACACAGGGCTTAAATCCTTTTCATCAATCGGAGGATATAATTTTCAACGTATTAGAAACGGAGCTGAAACCTGCTTTAAAAGAGAGCATAAGAGGTGCGGAACTCAGTGAGCCTTTTAATCTTATTAATGAGGTTACTAGTGTCGCCTTTTATGGTGCTGGTTGTACTGCTGATTTGTCAATAAAAGTGCGTAAAGCTCTTTCAAAATCCTTCCCCTTAGCTAACATTGAGGTACAGAGTGACTTATTAGGTGCAGCAAGAGCTACTTGTGGTCATCATGCAGGTATAGTTTGTATTTTAGGGACGGGAGCTAATAGCTGTCTATATAATGGTAATGAGATAGTAGAGAATGTTCCACCTTTGGGTTATATCCTCGGTGACGAAGGAAGTGGAGCAGTGTTAGGAAAGCTGTTCCTGAATGGTATCTTTAAAGGGAGCTTGTCCAAAGAAGTTGGTGACGCTTACTTGTCATGGTCAGGCTTGACTTATCCAGACATAATCAGTAAAGTCTATCGTCAACCTTTAGCTAATCGTTATTTAGCTAGTATCTCAAAGTTTATTCATGCTAATTTGGAGAAGGCAGAGTTAGAAGAACTCGTATTATCTAATTTAGCTAACTTCTTTGAAAAGAATATTATGAGATATTCTAAAGGCTCAGTATATTCTATATCGGCTGTAGGAGGTGTTGCTGCTGCTTATGAAACGCAGTTGAGGAAATGTGCTAAATCATTCGGTTATAGTGTTGATAAAGTACTTGCTTCTCCGATTGATGGGCTGATAGACTATCATCGTTAATTTATTCAGTCTTTCCTCTCTTACTTTTAGCTATAAAGTGGGCTAAAAATAAGAAAGATGAATGAGCAATAAGGAACCGTTAGCAGATTATTTGTAAAGTGGAGTTTGCAATAAGAGTATGTTTTTTAATAGAATTGCTTTGCTTTTCAAATATTTTTGTATCTTTGCATTTGTTTTAAAACAAGTTTCACAAGAACAAGATTGCATATTTAAATTATAGCTATATAAAGTTTATGTATTTCACACTTTTTGTTACCGTTCTGATAACGGCCGCATTCTTAGTAGTGGCAGCGTATGCCATAGCTAAGTTGATTGGTCCGCGTTCGTACAATCCGGTGAAAGGTGAGCCTTTCGAGTGTGGTATTCCGACTTATGGAACCTCTTGGTTACCAGTGCATATCGGATACTATCTCTTTGCGATCCTCTTCCTGATGTTTGACGTGGAAACAGTTTTCTTATACCCATGGGCTGTTGTTGTTAAGACATTTGGACCTCTAGCACTAGCTACCATTGGGTTCTTTATGTTGGTATTAGTATTTGGCCTTGCTTATGCATGGCGGAAAGGAGCGCTTGAATGGAAATAAGGAAGCCAAAAATCAAGTCTCTTCCATACGATGAATGGAAGGACAATGATACGCTCAGTAAGATGGCAAGCGAACTGAACGATGGTGGTACTAACCTCGTTCTTGGTAACTTGGATCAACTTATAAATTGGGGGCGTAGTAATTCTCTGTGGTCATTGACTTTCGCTACTTCTTGTTGTGGTATTGAGTTTATGGCTGTTGGTTGTGCACGTTACGACTTCTCTCGTTTTGGGTTTGAGGTTACACGTAACTCTCCTCGTCAGGCAGACTTGATTATGTGTGCAGGTACTATTACTAATAAAATGGCACCAGCATTGAAACGTTTGTATGATGAGATGGCAGAACCTAAGTATGTTATAGCTGTCGGTGGATGCGCTATTTCTGGTGGTCCTTTCAAAGATAGCTATCATGTTATGCGTGGTATTGATGAGATCATCCCAGTGGATGTATATATCCCAGGTTGCCCTCCTCGTCCAGAGGCTATTATTTACGGAATGATGCAACTTCAACGTAAGGTTAAAGTTGAGAAATTCTTTGGTGGTGTTAATCATAAGCAGACAGCTGAAGAGCGTGAGTTGGGTAAGAGTAATGCCGAACTGATATTTAAGGAGAAATTGGGTATTGATCCTGAAGAGATTAAAGAGAAGCGTGAAGCTGCATGGGAAGAAGCACATAAGCCAACTCCTAAGCCTGCTCGATCTGCAGCTAAACCTGCAGCAAAGCCTGTTTCTGCTGCTCCAGTAGAGGCAGCACCTAAGAAGGAAACGATTGTCGTTAACCAGCCTGTAACAAAAGAAGATGTTGAGAAGTTGGGTAAGGAAATCGATCAGATAGATGCTGCAAAGAAGTCTGCTGACGAAAGTGCAACTAACATATAATATATAAGGTACGCGAGAATGAAACTAGAAAATAAAGAATTCGGTTTTGATAGCTTTGCTACAGAGATGGCAAGGTTGAAGAATGAGAAGCATTTCGATTACCTTGTAACTGTTGTCGGTGAAGACTTTGGTGCAGAAGAAGGGCTTGGATGTATTTATATTCTTGAGAATACAAAAACACATGAGCGTTGTTCTGTAAAGCAGCTTGCAAAGAAGGTAGGAGAGGAATATGTAATTCCTTCTGTTATTAAGTTATGGGCTGATGCCGACTTGTTGGAACGTGAGGTTTATGACTTCTATGGAATTAAGTTCCTTGGTCATCCAGATATGCGTCGTCTCTTCTTACGCAATGACTTTAAGGGTTATCCTCTTCGTAAGGATTACGATATGGATCCTGCAAAGAATATGTATACTACGGAAGACGATGTTGAACTTGATACTACAACAGAGTGGAACTTAAACAAGAATGGTGAACTCGTAGGAACACAACATGCTTTGTTTACTGATGACAACTTTGTTGTTAATATTGGTCCTCAGCACCCTTCTACTCATGGTGTACTTCGTTTACAAACAGTATTAGATGGTGAGACTGTTACTAATATCTATCCACACTTAGGTTATATCCATCGTGGTATAGAGAAACTTTGTGAACAGTTTACTTATCCTCAGACATTGGCATTGACTGATCGTATGAATTACCTGTCAGCTATGATGCATCGTCATGCACTTGTGGGTGTGATAGAAGAGGGTATGGGAATTGAATTGTCTGAGCGTATTCTCTATATCCGTACTATTATGGATGAGTTACAGCGTATTGATAATCACCTTCTTTATACAGCTTGTTGTGCACAGGACTTAGGTGCTCTTACAGCATTCCTTTATGGTATGCGTGACCGTGAGCATGTCCTCAATGTAATGGAGGAGACAACAGGTGGTCGTTTGATACAGAACTATTATAGAATAGGTGGTTTGCAGGCTGATATTGATCCAAACTTTGTATCAAATGTAAAGCAACTCTGTAAGTATCTTCGTCCAATGATTCAGGAGTATGTTGATGTCTTTGGTGATAACGTAATTACACATCAGCGTTTCGAAGGTGTTGGTGTTATGAACGAAGAAGATTGTATCAGCTATGGTGTGACTGGTCCTGCTGGTCGTGCTAGCGGTTGGAAAAATGACGTTCGTAAGAATCATCCTTATGCGATGTATGATAAGGTGAACTTTGAAGAGATTACATTGACAAATGGTGATTCTATGGATCGTTACTTCTGTCATATTAAGGAAATCTATCAGAGTCTCAATATTATAGAGCAATTGATTGATAATATTCCTGAGGGTGAGTTCTATATCAAGCAGAAGCCAATTATTAAAGTTCCAGAAGGTCAGTGGTACTTCTCTGTTGAGGGTGCAAGTGGTGAATTTGGTGCTTATTTAGATTCAAGAGGTGATAAAACTGCTTATCGTTTGAAGTTCCGTCCAATGGGATTGACACTTGTTGGTGCTATGGATAAGATGTTGCGTGGTCAGAAGATAGCCGATTTGGTTACTACTGGTGCTGCACTTGACTTCGTAATCCCTGATATTGACCGTTAACAAGGTTTATCATAAAAGTAATCAATTAAGAATTAAAATCATACTATGTTCGATTTTAGAATAGTAACAACATGGTTCGACGAATTACTACGTGTCACTTGTGGCTTGAGTAACTTCTGGACCGTTCTGATTGAGTGCGTTGCGGTGGGACTGGCAATACTTCTTGCTTATGCTTTACTTGCAATAGTACTTATCTTTATGGAGCGTAAGGTTTGTGCTTACTTCCAGTGCCGTATAGGTCCTGTTAGAGTAGGTTGGTGGGGAACCTTACAGGTCTTTGCTGATGTATTGAAGATGTTAATCAAAGAGATTTTTGCAGTTGATAAGGCTGATAAATTGCTTTATTATCTTGCTCCATTTTTGGTTATTATTGCTTCAGTAGGAACTTTCTCTTTCCTTCCATGGAATAATGGAGCTAATATCTTAGACTTTAATGTGGGTATATTCCTTGTAACGGCTATTAGTTCAATTGGTGTTCTTGGTATTTTCCTTGCAGGTTGGGGAAGTAATAATAAGTACTCTGTTCTCTCTGCTATGCGTGGTGCGGTACAGATGATTTCTTATGAGTTGTCTTTGGGACTCTGTTTAATTTCTGCAGTTATTCTCACAGGTAAAATGCAGATTTCAGGTATTGTGGAAGCACAAACAGGTCCTTGGCAATGGCTGATTATACAAGGGCATATCCCTGCAATATTGGCTTTCCTCGTATTTTGTATTGCCGGTAATGCAGAAGCAAATCGTGGTCCTTTCGACTTAGCTGAGGCTGAGAGTGAGTTGACTGCGGGTTACCATACCGAGTATAGTGGTATGGGATTTGGTTTCTATTACCTTGCAGAATACCTTAACCTATTTGTTGTATCTGGAATAGCTACTACTGTTTTCTTGGGTGGCTGGGCTCCATTGAATATTGGTCTTGAAGGCTTTGATGCCGTTATGAACTATATTCCAGGTATTGTATGGTTCCTTGGTAAGACATTCGTTGTGGTATTCTTGTTGATGTGGATTAAGTGGACCTTCCCACGTCTTCGCATTGATCAGATTCTGAAATTAGAGTGGAAGTACCTTATGCCATTGTCACTTGTCATCCTTGTATTGATGACTATTTGTGTAGCATTCGGTTGGACATTCACTATTAATGGTTAAAGAGAATGGAAGAGAAAAAACAATCATATTTTGGTGAGGTTGGCTCTGCGCTCAAGACTCTTGCTACAGGTATGAAGGTGACAATGAAGGAATACTTCACACCAAAGTCTACCGAGCAGTATCCAGAGAATCGTAAGACAACCCTTCACGTTGCTAAACGTCATCGTGGTCGTTTGGTCTTTAAACGTGACGAAAATGAAAACTACAAGTGCACAGCTTGTACTATGTGTGAGAAGGCTTGTCCTAATGGTACCATCAAGATTGCTTCAGAGATGGTTACTAATCCAGAAACTGGTAAGAAGAAGAAGCAACTTCTCGATTATGAGTATGATTTGGGCGATTGTATGTTTTGTGAGTTATGTGTGAATGCTAGCAGATTGGAAAGTTGGAACATTCAATACTAAAAAGAAATAAGGAGTAAGGGATATGGCAAGATTAATTATGTTTGCGATTCTCGCCGTTGTAATATTAGCTTCAGCTATATTCTGCGTGTCGACGAAACGTATCATGCGAGCAGCAACAGCATTGCTGTTTGTGCTCTTTGGTGTTGCAGGTCTCTACTTCCTGCTAGATTATACTTTCCTTGGTGCTGCTCAGATAAGCATTTATGCTGGTGGTATTACTATGATGTATATCTTTGCAATCCAATTGGTGAGCAAACGTACATTGCAAGGACTCTCTGAACGCTGGTTAGGTAAGCGTACTTTTCTTGCTGCAGCAATAGCATTAGTAGGTTTTGCAACTGTTGTTGTTGTATTGCTAAAGAATGCTTTAATCAATAGTACTATAGTTAATGGTGATACGTTGTCAAAAGAAGTAACGATGGATACCATTGGTCAGAACTTGATGAGTGCAGATAAATATGGATATGTACTTCCTTTTGAATTTATTTCTGTATTCCTTTTGGCATGTATTATTGGTGGCCTAGTTATTCTGAATAATAAAAAGAAGGAGGGAAGCAAATGATACCTGTTGGATATTTCTTTGTCCTTAGTGGACTCTTATTCTTTATCGGAGTATTTGGTTTCGTAACTCGTCGTAACCTTGTTGCAATGCTAATCTCCGTAGAGTTAGTTCTTAATAGCGTTGATATCAATTTTGCAGCATTCAATCGTCTGCTTTTCCCTGATGGATATGAGGGTATGTTCTTTACGCTCTTTTCTATTGGTGTAAGCGCAGCAGAATCAGCTGTTGCACTCGCTATTATCATCAATGTTTACCGTCATTTCCACAGCGATCAGGTGAACAGTATTGAAAATATGAAATTATAAAGAGAAAACAAATATGTTTGATTACGCATTTTTGATACTTCTTCTCCCGTTCCTAAGTGCTATTGTACTTGGTCTGTTCGGAATGAAGATGCCACGCAAGGTTGCTGGTATTATTGGCACCTGTGTGTTGGGAACGTTATTTGTGCTCAGTCTCTATACAGCTTATCACTATTTCTTTTATACGGGAGAGTATACAGCAATGGGAGAGACTTTCCATGTTACTGACGGTCGTTTAGCTAATGGTACTTATCCAACAGTTACCGTCTTTAATCTAACATGGTTAAAGTTTACTGAGCTTTTGACCTTTAATATTGGTTTCCGTCTTTCTCCAATCAGTGTGATGATGTTAATCGTTATTACTACTGTCAGCTTTATGGTTCACATCTATTCATTCGGTTATATGGCTGAACGTGATGAGAACTACAAGTTTGAGGAGTATGAGCACGGCTTCCAGCGTTTCTATGCTTACTTGTCACTTTTTACGATGTCTATGCTTGGACTTGTTGTGGCAACCAACATTTTCCAGATGTATCTTTTCTGGGAGTTGGTAGGTGTTTGCTCATATTTGTTGATAGGTTTCTATTATCCAAAGCATACTGCAGTACATGCTAGTAAGAAGGCTTTTATCGTTACACGTTTTGCTGATTTGTTCTTCTTGATAGGTATTTTGTTCTTCAGCTTCTATGTAGGAACTTTCAACTATGACCTTCATACAAATCCAGAGCTAGTTGGTAAGTTGACGGCATTAGCTTCAAATTCTACATTGACTTGGGTACTTCCAACATCACTATTCTTGATGTTCATTGGTGGTGCAGGTAAGTCTGCAATGTTCCCATTGCATATCTGGTTGCCAGATGCTATGGAAGGTCCAACACCTGTGTCGGCTTTGATCCACGCAGCTACAATGGTTGTTGCCGGTGTATTCCAAGTAGCATCGTTGTTACCTATCTATGTTCAGTTTGGCGCACAGGAACAGCTTCACTGGATAGCTTGGATAGCAGCATTTACAGCCTTCTATGCAGCAGCAGTAGCTTGTGCTCAACGTGATATTAAGCGTGGCTTGGCATTCTCAACCATTTCACAGATTGCTTACATGCTTGTCGCACTTGGAGTTTGCTTCTATGATAGTAAAGAAGGTTCATTCAATAGTCCAGAGTTCCTCCATCATGGTGGTCTTGGCTATATGGCAGCAATGTTCCACCTCTTCACTCATGCAATGTTCAAGGCTCTACTCTTCCTTTGCTCTGGTGCTATCATTGTTATCATTGGTAGCAACTTCAAGGAGTATATGGGTGGTTTGCACAAGTACATGCCAATTACAAACATCTGTTTCTTGATTGGTTGCTTGGCTATTGCTGGTATTCCTCCATTTGCTGGTTTCTTCTCAAAAGATGAGATTATCTCAGCTTGTAACACCTTACCAGGGGTAGAAGGGCAGGCTTTGAAGTGGATTATGACACTTGTAGCTGGTATGACAGCATTCTATATGTTCCGTCTCTACTACGTAATCTTCTGGGGTGAGTCTTATTATGAGCAAGACCCAGAGAATCGTCGTCGTCCACAAGAGGTTCCATTCGTAATGTGGGGACCATTGGTATTCCTCGCTGCTATTTCTGTATGTGCTGGTTGGATACCATTTGGTCACTTCGTAAGTGCCAATGGCTTAAACTAT
>QWCW01000327.1_pt1 | contig 24531 bp, 28 predicted proteins | sample 1972691 | NCBI WGS metagenome assembly QWCW01 (sample SAMN09866698, study PRJNA288562) | Human oral metagenome isolate pre2_saliva, whole genome shotgun sequencing... | reverse complement strand
CTGGAGAAGGAGTACCGTCAGCTTACCCAGACTCGGATGGAGCGCTATCGCGCCAAGGCGGGGAAGGTGGTCGAGGAGGCCGCAGCCAACACCCTGCAGAACGCACTTCAGAAGAATCTTAAGAAGGCTGCCAGCCTGGGCGGATCCGCTGCTATCAAGGGCGCCAAACGGTTCAAGTAATAGGACTATGACATGACAGACACACTGTTCTTCATTGACGAGGACGAGGTCCTCGCTCACCATGGCGTCAAAGGCATGAAGTGGGGCGTTCGCAAGCAGCGAGCCGCTTCCGGAGGCGCAGGATCAACCAAGAAGCGCAAGGGGCTCTCCCTCAAGCAGAAGGCTGCTATTGCCGGCGTTCTCGGAACGGCAACAGCCGCCGGTGCAGGGTACTACTTACATAAGTCGGGCAAGGGCAAGAAGATCGCCGCTCTGGCCAAGAAGCATGGAGCATCCGCTAAGGACTTTGCCAAGGGCAAGGGTCGAAATCTCGGAGCCCAGGCTCGCGTCAAGTCGGCGCAGGCCAAGCGGTTCGCCAAGGCTCAGTCTACCAACGCCAAGGGCGCAGCTGAGAAGCTGAAGACCACCAAGGCGGGCAAGTATGCTGAGGCCACTCGTCTCGCCGCCAACGCCGCCGCGTTCAAGACTGCTAATGCGGCCAAGGGCGCCGGTTACGGAGCCAAGCGACAGGCTTGGAAGGTTGGTAATAAGGCACGCCGGGCCGCCGCCGGCGGTGTTAGTGGCGCGAAGTCCGCGGCAGGTATGGCAGCACGTTCGGCCAAGTCTACCGCAGGGGAGGCAGCAAGCGCGGCTAAGTCTAAGTTCGGCAAACAGGCCGCTAAGGCTCCCGGTAAGGCGCTTTCGACTCATGTTGTCCAGCCCGGTAAGGGCGTTGGATACCGGAGGCTCGCCACTACCGGAACTAAGGTCATGGCCGGAAAGGGCGCCGGTGCCGATAAGCTCGCCAAACGTGCCGCCCTCGGACTAGGCGTCGGAATTGGCGCCAACGCGGCCGCAGCGGCAGCAGGCGCTGCTATTAACCGAAAGGCCAATGGTGGCGGTAAGAAGGGCGGACGCTCTAGGAAGCGCCGCCGCTGACCATGCTCTCCAATACCGCTACCCCGCGATATTACGCTGAGTTCAGAGATGATGTCCTCGCAGGTCGGATTCCGATCTGCAAGGAGATCGAGATGGAGATGAACCGGATAGATGATCGGATTCGCAATCCCGGTTTTTATTACGATAGCGACGCTGTGGAGGGGTTCATCCGCTTCGCGGAAGCGGAGATGACTCTTACCGACGGATCCGATCTCCGGCTCCTCCCGAGCTTCAAGCTCTGGGCCGAACAGATCTTCGGATGGTGGATCTTCACCGAGCGATCAGTCTACGTCCCGAACAAGACGACGGCTGGCGGCCACTTCGAGAAGCGCCGGGTGAAGCAACGCCTCATCAACAAGCAGTACATCATCGTCGCTCGAGGCGGGGCGAAGTCTCTTTACGAAACTCTCCTCCAAGCCTACTTCCTCACGATCGACACGTCGACCACCCACCAGGTGACGACCGCGCCGACGATGAAGCAGGCTGAGGAGGTCATGCAACCCTTCCGAACCGCCATTACAAGGGCCAAGGGCCCCCTGTTCGATTTCATGACTCAGGGGTCTTTGCAGAACACGACTGGCAGCCGCGCTCTCAGGCAGAAGCTCGTCCCCACCAAGAAAGGGATCGAGAACTTCATGACCAACAGCCTGCTCGAGGTTCGGCCCATGTCAATCGATAAACTCCAGGGCCTCCGCACCAAGATGAACACGGTGGACGAATGGCTCTCGGGCGATATTCGTGAAGACGTGGTCGGCGCCATCGAGCAGGGCGCGTCCAAGGTCGACGACTGGCTTATCCTGGCGGTGTCCTCGGAGGGTACCGTCAGGAACTCAGCTGGCGACAACATGAAGATGGAGCTCCTCAACATTCTTCGAGGGGAGTACTCGGATCCCCACACTTCCATCTTCTACTACAGGCTCGATGATCTCAAGGAGGTCGGGGATCCGTCGACCTGGTTGAAAGCCCAGCCCAACCTCGGCGCTACAGTCTCCTACGAGACATATCAGCGTGACGTAGAAAGGGCGGAGCATGTGCCCGCGGCTAGGAACGACATCCTGGCCAAGAGGTTCGGCATCCCCATGGAGGGGTATACATACTTCTTCACCTACGAGGAGACCCTGCGGCACAACCGTCAGGACTTCTGGGGTATGCCTTGTTCCATCGGCGTCGACCTGTCACAGGGCGATGACTTCACCGCCTTCACATTCCTGTTCCCTCTCAGTCGGGGCAGGTTTGGCGTCAAGACGCGCTGCTACATTTCCGAGCGCACCATGCTGCGCCTTCCGGGAGCCACTCGTCAGAAGTACGAGGAGTTCCTGCAGGAGGGCTCGCTCATGGTGCTCGAGGGTACGGTTCTTGACATGATGAACGTCTACGAAGACCTCGAGGCTTTCATCGCTGACTGCGAGTACGACGTTCGCTGCCTGGGTTTCGACCCATACAACGCCAAGGAGTTCGTGACTCGCTGGGAGAACGAGAACGGACCGTTCGGCATCGAGAAGGTGATCCAGGGAGCCCGGACCGAGTCCGTGCCTCTCGGTGAAATCAAGGACATGGCGGAGGATCGCAAACTCCTCTTCGACCAGTCCATGATGACCTTCACGATGGGGAACGCCATCACCCTGGAGGACACCAACGGGAACCGCAAGCTCCTGAAGGCCCGACGGGAGAACAAGATCGATTCGGTCGCCGCCCTGATGGACGCCTGGGTCGCTTATAAACTCAACAAGGACATGTTCGACTAGGAGGTGAAGGACATAGGACTGCGAGATAGACTACAGCACGCCTACAACGCCTTCACTGGCAGGGACATCGATCGATCGCACCTCGGTCCGTCCTACTCCGTACGGGCCGACCGGCTCGCTCTCGGATGGACGGCCGACAAGTCGATCATCTCGTCGCTGTTCAACATGATCGCTATCGACGTGTCCGCCACGCCGATCCGACATGTCGACACAGCTCAAAATGGAACGTTTGTTGGCGTTCGGCGGTCAGCCCTGAACGACTGCCTGATGTTGGAGCCCAACATCGACCAGAGCGGCCGAGCCTTCATCCAAGATGCTGTGCTGTCGCTGTTCGACGAGGGCGTCATCGCAATCGTTCCGGTCGAGTCCGACCTGGACCCGAGGACTAACAACAGCTTCGACATCAAACAACTGCGGGTTGGGCGGATCACACAGTGGTTCCCCGAGCAGGTCGAGGTTGAGGTCTACAACCAGGCTCGCTCTACCAAGGAGCGGGTGATCCTGCCGAAGCGCACCGTCGCCATCATCGAGAATCCTCTCTACGAGGTGATGAACAAGCCGAACTCAACCCTCAAGCGACTGAGCCGCAAGCTCTCCATGCTGGACCTGGCCGACGAGAAGACGTACACCGGAAAGCTGGACATCATCATCCAGCTCCCCTACGTCGTCAAGACCGAGGCCATGCGCCAGCGGGCGGAGAACCGTATTCAGTCCATCGAGGACCAGCTAGGCAAGGGCGGACATGGGATCGCCTACACCGACGGTTCCGAGAAGATCACTCAGCTGAACCGCCCGGCGGAGAACAACCTGCTCGATCAGATCAAGTTCCTCACGGCCGAGCTCATGAGTCGACTGGGTATTTCGGAGGACGTCTTCAAGGGCACTGCGACCGAGATCGTCTGGACGCACTACTGGAACCGGGCTGTGGAACCCGTACTCTCGGCACTCGCCGACGGGATGAGTAAGGCCTTCCTCACGAAGACCGCGCGCACCCAGGGGCAGGCCGTGCAGTACATCCGCGACCCGTTCAAGAACGTTCCTCCGAGCCAGATCGTCACGTCCCTGGACACCATGCTCAGGGATCAGGTCATCACGCCGAACGAGGCACGTACGAGGATTGGTCTTCCGCCATCCCCGAACGAACAGGCGGATCAGTTGCAGAACCCGAACATCAACCCTCAGATGGGTGATACCTCCCTGGACGGCGAGGGGGATATTCCGGGACCCGGTGGTCCTGATGTTCAGTCAGTGCTCAGCATGCCGATGAGCCAAGTCAGAGGAGAAGGATGAAGTTCGACTTCAGTGGCTGGGCCACTAAGAACGATCTGACCTGCTCCGACGGACGCACTATCAAGCATAATGCGTTCAAGGAGAATGACGGCCAGCGCGTGCCGCTTGTATGGCAGCATGGGCACAACGCCGTCGACAACGTTCTCGGGCACGCTTTGCTCGAGAATCGGGATGAGGGCGTTTACGCCTACTGCGCTTTCAACGACACTCCTGGCGCCGAGAACGCTAAGGAGCTCGTGAAGCACGGGGACGTCAAGGCTCTCTCGATCTACGCCAACCGCCTCGACCAGCGAGGGGCTGACGTTATTCACGGCAACATCGTCGAGGTTTCCATGGTCCTGTCCGGGGCCAACCCGGGCGCCTTGATCGACAACGTTGCTCTGGAGCACTCGGATGGTTCATGGACCGAGTCCGAGGACGAGGCCGTCATTTATTCCGGTCTCACGCTCTCGCACGATTCCGGAGAAACAACGGAGGACACAGAATCCATGGACGAAGACGAGGTTTACGACGAGGACGACCTCACGGTCGCCGATGTCCTCGAGACCCTCGACGATGACCAGCGTCTGGCTGTTGCAGCCCTTATCGAGGAGATCAGCGGTGACGTTGATGCCGAGGACGAGGACTTCGACGAGGACGAAGAGTTCGATGAGGACTATGACGACGAAGACTACGATGAGGACGCCGAGCACGGCGACTCCGGGGGTGATACTCTGATGCATTCCAACATCTTCGAGGGCGACGCTCGTAACCTTATGGGCCCGCACCTCTCTCACGCCGACGAGGAGCAGATCTTTGCCGAGGCTCGCCAGCCCGGCATGACGCTCCGCACCGCTGTCCTGGCTCACGCCGCGGACTACGGTATTAAGAACCCGGAGCTGCTGTTCCCGGACGCCACCAACCTGGACCCGGAGCCTCAGCGCATCATGCGCGAGAACTCTTGGGTTTCCAAGGTTCTCCAGGGCGCCAAGCACTCCCCCTTCTCCCGCGTCAAGACCCAGTGGTCAAACCTGACCGCTGACGACCTGCGGGCCAAGGGCTACGTCAAGGCCAGCCGCAAGAAGGACGTCGTCTACGAGGTCGCCAACCGGAAGACCGAGCCGACGACCGTTTACAACAAGACGAAGATTGACCGTGACGATGTCCTCGACATCACCTCGTTCAACGTCGTCGCCTGGATGCAGCAGAACCTGCGCCTGGCCCTCGAGGAGGAGCTTGCTCGCGCCGTCCTTATCGGTGACGGTCGTGAGGTATCCAACCCCGACAAGATCAAGGAGACCAACATCCGTCCTATCTGGAAGGATGACGAGCTGTTCTCCCACAAGGTCCTGATCGACAAGGACGCCAAGACTCCGGACATCATCGACGCCGTTCGTCGGTCCCGGAAGTTCTACAAGGGCTCCGGCATGCCGGTTCTGTTCACCACGAACGCCTTCGTCTGCGACATGCTCGAGATCAAGGACATCAACCAGCGCTACATCTACGAGACCAAGCAGGCCGTTGCCAACGCCCTGAACGTCTCCGATGTCATTGAGGTTGAGGTCATGGAGGGCGCCAAGCGCGAGGTCGGCGGCAAGACCCAGAACCTGCTCGGCATCATCGTCAACATGCAGGACTACACCCTGGGTGCTGACAAGGGCGGCGAGACCTCCTTCTTCGAGCAGTTCGACATCGACTTCAACCAGCAGAAGTACCTGCTGGAGGCTCGTTGCTCGGGCTCGCTGACGAAGTACAAGTCCGCGATCGTCATCGAGAAGGCTACGGCCTGATCCGGTCAAAATGGCAAGATTCTTCGGAAGCATAGGTTACGGGCACGCCGTCGAGACAACGCCGGGAGTGTTCGAGGACAAGATCACGGAGAGGGAGTACTACGGGGACGTGAACCGTTCCCAGAAGCAGTACGACAGCGAGCCGAAGGTTCTCCAGAATCTCCGACTCAACAACGAGATCTCCATCTTGGCCGACTCTTACGCCGAGGAGAACTTCTTCGCCATCAAGTATGTGAGGTGGATGGGGGCGCGATGGGTCGTCACAAACGTGGAGGTCCGCCGCCCCCGTCTCATCCTCAACCTCGGAGAGGTGTACAATGGCCCAACGCCTTGAGTTCCACCAGAAACTCGTCGAGGCCCTGGGCTCTAGGAACGTCTACTTCCAACCCCCGGAGTCCGTCCAGCTCACCTACCCGTGCATCGTGTACGAACGGAGTCGAGCCGACTCGAAGTTCGGGGACAACGCCAACTGGATGTACACACCGCGTTATTCGGTCACCCTCATCAGCAGGAATCCCGACGAACCGGTGCTGGACGTCTTGGCAGACATGCCCATGTGCACCTTCGAGAGGCACTTCGTCTCGCACAACCTTCATCACGACGTGTTCAACATCTACCAAGGAGTATAGATGGCAGCCCTTACATGGGACGAGACGGGCAAGAAGTTCTATGAGACTGGTGTGGACCGAGGGGTCCTCTTCGCCGTCAATCCCACCACTGGCGCTTACGGCAAGGGCGTCGCCTGGTCGGGTCTCACCAACGTGACCGAGACCCCGACTGGTGCGGAGCAGACCGACCTGTACGCGGACAACATCAAGTACCTCTCTCTGACCTCTGCGGAGACGTTCGAGGGCAAGATTGAGGCCTACACCTACCCGGACGAGTGGCTCCAGTGTGACGGCTCGGCCGTGGTCGACAAGGTCGTCATCGGTCAGCAGGAGCGCACCTCCTTCGGCCTGGCCTACCGCACCATCAAGGGTAACGACCAGCAGAAGAACAACTTCGCCTACAAGCTGCACCTTCTGTACGGCCTGGCGGCCTCCCCTTCGGAGCGCTCCTACGGCACGGTCAACGACTCCCCTGAGGCGATCACCTTCTCGTGGTCCTTCAAGGGCACCCCGGTGAACGTCACGGGCCACAAGCCGACCTGTGTCGTCACCCTCGACTCCAGCGTCGTCGGCAAGGCCGGCATGACCGCTATCGAGAAGCTGATCTGGGGCGACGGGACTGGTGACCCCAAGCTCCCGACCCCCGACGAGGTTATCGCCGCCGTCAAGGCTGCGGCCTGACAACTCCCACGGACCCCGTGATGCGCTCCGGGGTCCGTGGTGACCCCAGGGAGGAACGAATGCTGACGATTCACGTCGTCGGGGATGAGCTCTACGACGAGGATCGCAACGAGTTCATCAACGGCTTTGAGGGCGACCTCGAGCTGGAGCACAGTCTCGTCGCTCTGTCAAAATGGGAGTCCAAGTGGCACATCCCATACATCGGCAACGAGAAGCTCACCGAAGAGCAGGTCCTTGACTACATCAAGTGCATGACCCTGAATGACGTCGACCCCGTCGTCTACTCGCACTTGTCCATGGACAACGTGAAACGGATTCGAGAGTACATCGAAGACTCAATGACGGCCACTACGTTCGTGGAGTCCGAGGGGTCCAGCCCCGCTCGAAACGTTATCACGTCGGAGCTGGTCTACTACTGGATGGTCGCTCTCCAGATTCCGTTCGAGTGCCAGCACTGGCACCTTCATCGACTTCTCACGCTCATTCGAGTGTGCAACGTCAAGAACCAACCCGACAAGAAGATGTCGACCGCCGCCACGCTTCGACAGAATCAGGCTCTGAACGCGGCGAGACGGGCCAAGTACAAGTCAAGAGGTTAACATGCCCGGTGTTACTCCTCTCCTCCACGGTAAAGTTCGAGGAGAGTCCAGTCCGTTCAGCACCGTCTACATCTCCCCCACCAATGGGGTTACCGACGCCTCGATCACCCTGGGAGCGAATCCTGAGTTTGAGCTGGACGTCCCCTTCTACGAGGGATCCAAGGCCCTGGTTCGGGTCGTCCGCAAGGATGGTTCCTCGGAGCAGAAGATGATCGACCTCAAGGAGTCCATGCCGGATAAGGTTGTCTGGTTCAACAACCGGGCCGCCGCCGGATACGGGACGTTCGACACCGGCTGGATCAAGTGCCCCGATGACAACGCCTACGTCTACCGCATCATGGCGGGCATGGTCTACGTCAAGCGCAATAGTGACTGGCAGACTCAGGACCTTAACGGAACGAGGGACGTCAAGGTTGTCGATCTCCCCAAGGAGATCCAGGTTCGAAGCCGGGCAACATTTGTTCTCCCTAAGGGTGACTACACAGACGACGGATCCATCATCGAGATCTGGCCCGGAGATGCAGCAACGCCTCCGCGTGTCCGTGCGCAGCTCAAGGCCAATGGCGCTAGGATCATCCCAGTGCTCTTCGCCCCTATCGAGAACTCTAACGGCTGAAAAGGTCAAAATGACTGTATCTCAATACGCAGCATCCTGCGCCAGGTACTACGCCGACGTCGCGGATGTCGGCTACTCGCAGCCAGATCGCTGGACTTTCTACGAGCGGTCCGACTGGGACGGTTGGCTCATCAATCCGCCCGCCAACGCTGACTGCTCGGCTCTCGTCGCAGGCTGTTACAACCTCGCGGCTCACCACGAGTGGGGGGAGCCCTTCACTGCGGGGTATTTCCCCCGGTCGACATGGACCGGATCGCTGCGGGAGGAGTGTCTTGCTCGAAACTTCGCCGACATCTCGGATTCCTGGACCGGCAATGAGCCCGACGGCGGATTCGAGGTCGGTGATATAGTCCTGTCCGAGGCAGATTCGGGCGGTAAGGGTCACGTCGCCATGGTGACTGCCCTCAACCCGACCGTTCTTTCCGAGGCATGGATCGCCGAGGACGGAAGTATCGACGGATACATGGGGGACCAGACTGGCGCCGAGGTCCGATCCATTTACTACAACGACCATCCGTACACTCAGTCCGCATCGTGGACGCACTGTCTTCGTCGACGGGACAACCACGGGAGCTCAGCCCCCTCGCACGCTGAGTCATCCGCAGGAACCTCCATTCAGGAAGCCGTTCTTCGCGCCGCCGACGCCACTGGGTGTCCCTGGTGGGCTGCTCTCGGCTGCCTCAAGGTGGAGACCGGCGAGGAGGGCGCCAATATCTACGGCCACGACGCCGGAGGCGCCTGCTCGGGCTGGGGAGAGGTTACAGAGCACAACTTCAAGAACTACTTCTGGCCCATCGTATCCGAGTGGGGGACTTCGAACGGCGTCGGTCCGCTTCAGATCACCTACAACGGGTATTTCATCAACGATCCCGACCGAGCATGGTGGGATCCGCAGAAGTCGGCTGAGGTCGGCTGCTCCATCCTCAAAGGTCTCATCGAGGCCGAGGGCGATTCCTACGAGGACCTCCGCCGAGTGGGGTCCCGCTACAACTCCGGGACCATGTATGGGTCCTACGAAGCGTACGGCGTGCCGTTCTCCGACGCATGCCGTTACTGGTACAACAAAGGCCGTCCGTCTCAGGGCACGAGCGACGGCGGAGAGGAACTCGAAGTGTCATACGCCACCGATCTGCTTTCCGAGATCAAGGACCGCCTCGTCGAGGTCTCCGACCAGACTGGTGCCGGCATCGCCGGTCGCCGTTTCGACGGCCCCATCGTTGGTTGGCTAAAGGACATCTCCTACAAGCAGGACCTGATCCTGAAGGCTCTCAACGAGGCCAAGCCGAAGTCTGACGAGGGCAAGTGAGGCCGCCGTGCCTTACTGTCACGTCAAAGGAGACATTCCCCCGTTTGCCACACTAACCGTCGATCCCGATGACGGCCCCACCTTTGTTGATACTGCCGGAGAGAACGGTAAGATCGACGGTATGGTGTGGTTCTTCCGCAGCACTAACGCTCGTCTCTTCCTGGATGACCAGGGTTGGAGCGCCACCAAGAACGTCACCTTGAGCGAGGATAACGTCGTCGACGTCACCATCAAGACTAATCGTCCTGCTGGTGGCGGAGGCGGCGGTAACGGGAATGTCTTGATCCTCGGTCGTGAGGAACAGGTGCCCGCCGGTACTCCTCCGAACACGGTTATCGTACGAAAGGTCTGATCATGGCATCCCACATGAAGGGTATCGCAGTCTCCAAGAACCAGGACGAGAAACTTAGCGTTCCGTCGGCTGTCGGGGACTGGGCTCTGCTCGTAGTGGGCGGCCAACTTAACCATATGCGGGATTGCACACCCGCAGGTTGGACCGGGAAGTATGCCGGAGGCGAGGACATCCGGTCATGCACCGTGGCCGTCAAAATGGTTGCCGATCCGGCCGACACCCAGAACATTGTGTGGAAGTCCCCGGACCCTGCCCACAACGGACGGCACGTTGCAGTTCTCATGGTATTCGATGGGACCAAGATTAAGAGTCTGGTCCCTCGTGTACCTGGAGGAAGCGCCGATGGCTGGAAGAACGGGCCGTTTCCTCAGATCACGGGTTTTGTACAGCACGACGTGCCGACCAATCCGCTGGCGACTTTCCCGGACAGCGTTGAGTCGCTGTCCAACGGCGCCTGGGGCAAGGATACCAAGCTGCCCTGGTCTTCGATTGTCGTCGGGTATGCTCAGTCGGCATATGTTCCGCCGACGGATACCGGTGTACGTTCCCGCTTCGGCGTCGACGTCCAGCTTCAGGAGCAGACTGGATCGCTCGATCCTACTCTCGCTGACGGGTCGGGCGTTCGGGTCACTGTATGGGATGGGGCTCGGGAGACTCCAACCCAGACAATGCGTGCGATTCCAGAGGGCGCCAAGACAATTTCAGAGCTGCTCAGTACGCCCCATTTCATCGTGGGGCATCGGGGGGGATCCCAGTCCTGGCCTGAGCATACTGAGATCGGCTACACGCAGGCTGTCGATTACCATGTTCACGCTTTGGAGTTCTCGGGCGCTCTGACCAAGGACGGTATCTGGTTCGGATGCCACGACGAGAGTCCAAAGCGTCTTGTTCCGGCTCTGACCAAGAAGGCCGTGGAGTATACCTGGGGAGAGATCAAGGCCGCGGCGTCAAAGACCCAGTACATGCCCGCAAAGCTCGACTGGCTTATCGAGACGTACTCCAGGAGTCACGTCATCGTCTTCGATCCGAAGTATCAGCTTCCTAAGTGGAAAGAAATCTGCGACATGTTCAAGGGCATGGAGCAGAAGGTTATCATCAAGTCGTACTACGACGCCAAGTGGGCGTTCGACATGATTCGAGAGCGCGGCTTCAAGACCTGGGGGTACGCTTACAATTCGGATATCGGCAAGGCGAACTATCCAGACTTCCTATCGGGAAAGAACTGCGATATTCTGTCCATGGAGTTCGACGCGCCCCAGACAACCTGGGACCCCTTGAAGGCTTCGGGACTCTCGACGGTTGCTCATATTCCCGCAGACCTTACCCAGCTCAATACTGGATGGTCCCGAGGGGCTACAGGGGCCATTGTGTCTGGTGTCGCAGCTGCTCTTGAGAGGGCCGCATGAGTCCGGCGTTCACGCTGGAGATGGATTCGAGGATGGACACGGGGAAGTGGCTCGAGAGACTCAAAGAGGGCCGCTTCTTCGATTTCCTCGACGACTGCGGACAGGCCGGGGTGGCTGCACTAGCTGCCGCTACTCCGGTCAGGTCCGGTTACACTGCATCCAGCTGGTCTTACGAGATCAAGCGGAGCAGAAACCGAGTCTCGCTGGTCTGGAACAACTCCCACGTGGAGCAGGGTGTCCCGATCGCAGTCATATTGCAATACGGGCATGGCACCAGGACCGGTGGCTATGTCCAGGGCGTGGATTATATAAATCCGGCGCTCAGGCCTATATTCGACAGCATCGTCAAGCAGCTTGAAAGCGCGGTGAGAGGCTAGTGGCGTCAATCGAGGAGCGGGTAGTCGCTCTTAAGTTCAACAACGGCCAATTCATGAACGGGGTTCAGGACTCTCTTAACGGAGTCAAGAAGCTCGAGGAGGGATTGGCATTCCGAGGCGGCGTTGAGGGGATCAATCAGGTCTCAGCAGCCGCCAAGAACCTTAATTTCTCGGAGGCCCAGGCGGGCATTGCCGAGACTACGAGCAAATTCTCGGCTCTCCAGTCGATTGCCTTCGGCGCACTCGCCAGCATCGGTGGAAAGATCGCAGAAGTCGGCTCCTCGATGCTCTCGAACTTCACGGTTCAGCCTCTTATCGACGGCATGAAGGAGTACGAGCTTCAGCTCAACTCCGTTCAGACCATTCTCGCTAACACTGCTCAGAAGGGCGAGACGATCCAGACGGTTAACGCAGCTCTGGACCAGCTGAACACTTACGCGGACCAGACCATCTATAACTTCGGTGAGATGACGTCCAACATCGGTAAGTTCACCGCTGCCGGTATCGGACTGGACGACTCGGTCGCGTCGATTAAGGGTCTGGCGAACTGGGCAGCCGTCGCGGGTGCCAACTCCGAGTCCACCTCGAGGGCTATGTACCAGCTTTCGCAGGCTATGGCCGCGGGAACGGTGAAGCTTCAGGACTGGATGTCCCTGGAGAACGCTGGTATCGCCACCAAGCAGTTCCAGGACCAGCTGATTCAGACAGCCAAGGTCCACGGCAAGAGCGTCGACGAAATGATCGCCAAGAACGGGTCGTTCAGGCTCTCCCTCCAAGAGGGATGGCTGACCCAGGAGATCATGATGGAGACTCTGAAGCAGATGGCCGGTGAGTACACCGACGAGCAGCTTCTCTCCATGGGTTACACCGAGGAGCAGGTCGCTCAGATCCAGGAACTGGCCAAGACCGGTATGTCCGCGGCTCAGGACATCAAGACGTTCTCCCAGTTGATGGGCGTCATCGGTGAGGAGCTCGGTTCATCCTGGTCTCAGTCGTTCCGAATCATCTTCGGTGACTTCGAACAGGCCAAGGAACTGTGGACAAAGGTCGGCGCGTTCCTCACGGGCCCGAGCGGTGTCATTACTCAGATGGGTAACGCCAGGAACGCTCTCCTCCAGGGATGGGCTGACCTCGGCGGTAGACAGAAGGTCCTCGAGGGCCTCGCCTCCCTGTTCCACGCCATGTGGGATCCGCTCCAGCGCATCGGTCAGGCGTTCTCGCAGGTCTTCAGCGGTCCGTCTGCCGAGGGTCTGTACGCGATGTCCGAAGCGTTCGCGAACTTCATGGCCAAGCTGGTCCCCAGCGAGGCTACGGTCGAGTCGATCGGTAACTACTTCGAGTCGTTCTTCCGAATCGTCAAAATAGGTGTACTAGTCCTCACCGACTTCGCCAAGGTAATCGGATGGATCGCCGGCGGAGCGCTCAAGGGGCTGGGGGCTATCATTTCCAACCTCCGTGGTCACACCGCGGGTTGGTCTTGGAGTCTCCTAGAGAGCGTCGAGGCCGTTCAGAGTTGGTATGAGAGCCTAAATGTCGCCGAGAACGTCATCAAAGCCCTCATCTGGACTGGCAACGGACTGAAGCGTATCTGGGGCAACTTCTCCGAGGGGTTCCATGATGAGATCACGCCCAGCCTCAAGCGTCTCAAGGAAGCTTGGGACAACCTGTGGGCGGCTCTAAAGTCTGCGGGCTCCGGAATCAAGGAAGCCATCGTCGGACCGTTCCGGGAGCTCAAGGAGGGCGCCCAGGAGGTCGGTCAGTCGCTTGGTCTCGTCAGTGACTCCACAGATGAGGCCGGGACAACCGCCGAGGAGAACGAGTCCAAGTTCACCAGGCTCAAGAACAAGATCGTCGACCTATTCGAGTCTGCCTACAAGAAGTCATATTTCTGGGGACAGCACCTGGCCGACCATCTTATTCCGGCGATCGACAAGCTCACCAGCTTTATCAACTGGCTGACCGAGTGCATCAACAAGCAGGCCATCGTCGTCAGCGACTGGTTGACTCCCAAGATGGAGCGACTGGCCGCACTCTACGACGAGGTGTCCACCAAGTTCAGCGAGTGGGCTGAGGCCATGCAGAACGGGCCCGATATTGCTTGGCTGTCGTCCCTTGGTGGTATTCTTTCGTCGTTTGGAGCTGGTGTCTGGGGCGTCCTCAAGAATCTAGCGACTCTGAACTTCGACTTCGACACCCAACCGTTCAAGAAGGCGTTCAGTGACCTCAAGACGCTAATGGGTGAGTACGCCGAGTCTGTAAAGTACGGCTGGAACACCACCAAGGAGTTCATCGCCAACCTTGAGCTCAAGGATAAGGCTACATCCGGGTGGCATAACTTCGTCAAGCTTATCCAGGGCATCGGCAAGGTTCTGTCCACCGTTGGCCACTACGCCATCATCGCCGCCAAGGCTCTCATCGAGCCGTTCAAGGGCGCATTTGCTGAGCTCAAGAACATGGCCGACAACGGTGACTACGGAGGCATATTCGACGCCATCCTCAAGACGGGCGCTCTGGTTACCTTCCTTGCCATTGCTCGGAATGTTATCAACACCTTCAAGGAGTGGGGCAAAGCCGGATCCAACTTCGCTGGAATTCTTGGCAGTGTCAAGGACGTCATCGACGGGTTCAAGGAGTCGATGGAGGCTACGACCGCCAAGGTCAAGGCCACCACCATCCTTATTCTCGCCGGCGCCGTCCTCGTTCTGGCTGCTGCGCTCTGGGTCGTCGCCCAGATCCCGGCAGGTAAGATTGTGGCCGCTGGTGCAGCTCTATATTTCATGTTCAACATGCTTAAGAAGGCGGAGGACGAGCTGTCCAGCGCCGGTGAAGGCAAGGACACGAAGGGGCTCGCTAAGCGAATGCTGGCGCTGGTCGTATTGGCCGGAGTCGCACTCCTACTGGGCAAGGCGCTGAACAACATCGGCACCATGGACTGGGATGATATCCTCAAGGGAACCCTTGGGCTCTTCGCAGTCATAAAGATGCTGATGATGGTGGCCGATACGACTACCAAGAAGAACAAGGATATCCTGGCGTTCGCTCTCACGGCGATTCCGCTGGGCATCGGTGTTATGCTCCTTGCCTATGCGGTCAAGCCGCTTGGTGAGATGAGTCTGTCGGACCTGACACAGGGTGTTCTGGCACTTGGTCTTATCATGAAGATGATGACCATGATGTCTCAGATGGGTACGGTCAAGATCAAGAAGGCCTCGGCATTCGCATTCCTTGCGCTGGCATTTACCATGCGACAAATTGCGAAAGTCCTAACCGAGATCGGTGAGTTGTCATGGGGCGACACGATCAAGGGCATCATCGCTATGGATATTTGCCTGGCGTCCTTAACGTTCACTGTCGAAAGACTCGGAAGCGACAAGCTCTCGGGCGGCAAGTCTCTTGTCGGGGCTCTGACGATCCTTGTCCTGGCGGCGACGCTCAAACTCATCGCCAGCGATATTGAGAGCTTCGCCTCCATGCCATGGGGCGACTACCTCAAGGGTCTGGTCATGATGTCAGCGGCCCTGGCCGTTCTCGTTGGGATCAGCTCCATCGGTGGGGGAAGTCTCGCCGGTGCCGCGGGCCTCTTCGTGACTGTAGCAGCACTCGCTCTCTTGGCACCCGTCATGAAGATGCTGGGGGAGATGGATTGGGCTACGGCGGGCAAGGGTATCGCCATCATGGCTCTTGGTCTGGCCGCTCTTGTGGCGGTCGGATATGTTGCCGAGTTTGCCGCAGTCGGCCTACTAGCACTGGGCGGCGCTATCCTGATGATCGGTATGGGTGTCGGTCTAGCGACCGAGGGTATCGCCAAACTGGTTGATGCCATTGCGAATCTGTCGACCTCGGGAGCCGATGGTGTCCAGACGTTCCTCGCTGCGGTCGACGGCTTCATCGAGAGAATGCCTGCGATGGGTACGGCACTCGGCGAGGGCTTCATCAACTTCATGCAAGTCCTCATCGATAACTCCGGCACCATCGTCGAGTATCTCAAGCTCATCCTGACGTCTGGCGCTCAGGCTATGATAGAGTCCATCCCGACGTTTGTCCAGCTCATGACCACGATCCTTCTGGCGATCATCCAGGTCATATACGACAACGCTCAGGCCTTGATCGACTGTGCCATATTCTTGATCCTGACTCTGTCGCAGGCTCTCATCGATAACATGCCGCAGTTGGTCCAGAGAGGCTCGGATGTCCTCATATCCTTCTTGGATGGGTTGAGTCAGAAGATCCCAGAGATCGGGACGAAGGCTACGGACTGTATCGTGGCCTTCATCACCAGTCTCGGCGACGAGATGCCACGAATCACCGATGCAGCGGCCAAGACCGTCATCAAGTTCATCAACGGACTTGCGGATGCGATCGAGAACAACTCCGAGGCTATGGCTCAGGCGGGTGTTCGGCTTATCAGTGCCATCACTAGGGGCATCGGTACGGGCATCAGGACTCTTGTGTCTACGGGCGTCGCGCAGATGAAGAATGCTGGTATTCAGCTGGTCAACGGCCTCAAGAATGCGATCACCGAAAAGCTCTCCTCCATCGCCAGTGCGGTCACGAGCATGGGCAGCACCGTTGTTTCGAAGGTCAAAGCAGCATTCGGCATTCATTCTCCTTCGAGGGTGATGTACGAGATCGGTGATTTCCTGATGCAGGGTCTTGCTAACGGTATCACCGATAACACCGAGCAGGGTATCGCGGCGGCTTCTACCATGGCTACCGATACCGTCGACGCGCTCTCCAAGGGCTTCGGTAACACGAAGGATATTTGGAACAACGCATTCGGAGAGAATGCCGATCCGACGATCAAGCCGGTTCTGGACCTCTCGCAGGTCGAGGAGCAGGCGGGTCGTCTCGACGAAATCCTCCCCAAGGAGGAGATCGCTGGCACTCTCACGACGACGGCAACCGCTCAGCTTGCTGGACGAGTCGTCACTAGTACTCCTACGAATTCGAATGACACTGCCGCCAGCGAGACGTACAACCAGGGCACAAGTCTCGTGTTCAACCAGTACAACAACTCGCCGAAGGCGCTGTCCGAGGCGGAGATCTACCGCCAGACTCGTAACCAGATCGAGCAGGTGAAGGGAGCCATGTACGAGCTATGATTGAGTCAATCGAGTTTCTTACGTACCGACAGCAACGCGTCGTTCTTCCTCTGAGGGATCCTTGGGGGATCGGCGTGGCTGTCAAATCTGTTGATGGTCTGTCGGCTACGAAGGCCTCGATCAACGCGACTGAACTGGCTCTTACAGATGTGGCTATATTCAACGGCGCGAGGGCGGGAATGAGGAACCTCAAGATCAAACTCGCGCCGTTGCCCATGCCCGACATCGAGACCAGCAGGCAGCGCATATACTCCTGGTTCCAGATCAAGCAGCTCATGACTGTGTACATCAACACGGACAAGCGCCGGGTCAAGACCGAGGGTTATGTCGAGGCCGTGGAGGCGGACATATTCTCGAAGGAACAGGAGGTCAATATCTCCATCCTATGTCCGGACGCCTACTGGCATGACGCGGATACCAGCATCGACAAGAACCTCGAATGGTCCAGGGAGATCCCCTCTTTCGAGTTCGACTTCATGGACCAGCCGTCTCCGTCACTGGAGTTCAGCAAGGACCGCGGTCTAGCCAAGCTTCCAATCACGGTGACCGAGACGTTCTCCGGCGACCAGTTCAAGCTCACCGGGGCATTTCTCGACAAGACGTACTACAAGGTCGATCCCATCGTGGGTGGCGACATCGTCACGGTCAACTCCAGGACAGGTCGCAAGTCCATTATCCGGAATCGGGGCGGCCGCAAGGACAAGTTCATCGCGGCACTGGACCGTAACTCCGATTGGCTCAAGCTGAGGCCTGGCGTTAATGAGTTCCAGATCGCTATGAATGATCCGAATCTCACGGACGTATATTTCTCGACCGACGTTCTCTTCCAGGGGGTGTGACATGTATCTTGCGGTTTTTGATGAATCCATGATCCTCCAGCATATCTGCGAGGACTACAAGTCCATCATCTGGACTGAGCGGTTCCACGGTTTCGGGGATTTCAAGCTCACGGTTCCCGGAACCCCGGAGAACCTACAGATCTATCAACTTGACTACTACTTGTACACCAAGGGCACGAACAAGCTCATGATCATCGAGCAGGTCGAGCTCAACACGGAATACAGCAAGCAGTCGATGCTGACAGTCAGCGGGCGCAGTCTTGAGTCCATATTGGATCGACGGGTAATGCATCCCTATCCGATTTGGGAGGGGACCCGGTTATGCATGCACGAGCGAACAAAGGGGAAAGTCAAAGATGTTATTAAACACTACACCAACCTGCTGTTCAAACAGAGGGACTCGCTAGACACGTCGCACGAGAGACACGTCACAGGATTCGGTTGGTACTCGGTTGATGAGCTACCCGCGGGGATTCGCAAGGGTCGACCGGTTTCCTCCATGGACATCGGAAACATCAGGGCTAATGCCAACGGCACTGTCCGAAACATGACGCGTAATGCCGATTACTCTCATGCGGCCTATGATGATACCGATCCATATATTATGGAAGGCTCCTGGTACAAGCTCGTTCAGAATCTAACCGATTTGACCATGTCGGGATGGGCGATCGAGCACGACGGGGAAGATCCATATTACTGGTACGGGTATACGTATAACGGCGTGAACCGAACATTCAATCAAGGTGATCGTCCGCCGGTAGTATTCTCTCCGAAGTATGACAACCTGTCCAAGGCAACCTACTTCAAGTCCAAGGTGTCTACGCGAACAAAGATTTTCTCGGGCGCCGTGAAATTCACTGTACCCTTGGAGTTGCAGCTATCAAAAGAGTATCTCGATGACAACCGAGACTCCGCGATGCAGAACAACTCCGTAACCGTCGGTACCAGGGGACTTGGTCTGCGAGAAGGTTATTTCCAGAGCCCGTCGATCGAACACACCAACGGGTACATGATCTCGAAAGGGAGCGGCCAGTGGGGAGTGGCGTCGATCGACCCCGAGTCCATTTATCGTCAGATCCACGAGCAGTGTAATACTGAACTGTGGCGTCACATGCCCCTCGAGATGTTCTCGGGTGAGGCTGCCCAGCAGTCCATGTATACTTACAACGAGGACTTCTTCCTGGGCGATTTCGTGCAGATCCAGAACGAGTTCGGGCAGCAGGACATCGCCCGGGTGACCGAGTACATCCGCACCTCCTCGGACTCGGAGGGCGACGTCTTCTATCCGACGTTCGAGTCCTTGTCCGATATTCAGAAGTCGAAACCGGGGTTGAACATCACATGACAGAGAAATCAGGATTCTTCGTCTCTATCAATGGAGACCGGAAGTACTCCGCTGACGACTTCGGCCGCATGTTCGACGGAGTCATCTCGGACGGTATATTCCAGAACTGGGGTCGAGGCTACCAGGTGGCCAAGGGCTCTGGACGAGAGATCATCGTACAGTCTGGCCGCGCCTGGTTCAAGGGGCACTGGATTGAGAACGACGCAAACAAGGTCTATGCACTCACCGAGGGCGCCACGGACGGCGATCGTTACGATGCCATAGTCCTTAGGGTTGACAAAACGCCCGGCGTTCGCTCCGCCGGTACTCGTGTTATTCAGGGAACTTCAGGGGGCGGTGTTCCTCAGCCGACTCAGACAAACGATACCTTCGAAGTCATCATCGCCTATATTCGGGTCCCCAGAGGAGCCAAGACGAACGCGGACTTCGAAGTTACGGACTGCCGCGGTAGGGTTGGCGCTCAGTATGCTCAGTGGGCTCAGAGCGTCATGCAGCCCAAGCAGATCGCTCTGAACAACAAGAACGATTTCCTCAACGCCTTCAACAACGACCCGAATCTCAAGCGAGTCATTACTCGCGGCAATAACCTAGGCAGGGTCATGACGCCCGCCCAGAAGGCTGCCATTCGGAACGGGACGTTCGACGGCTTGTGGCTGGGGGACTACTGGCAGTACAACGATAATTCCTGCAAGTGGATCATCGTCGACTTCGACCGGTGGCTGGACTACCCGAATGGCGAGAATCAGCATCGTATCACGGTCATGAGCGATCGTAATCTCGGAATTGATAACATTGGCGAGTCTGGATGGTGCGAGAACGGCTGGAACGGCTCCAAGATGCGACGGGACTATGCCAATGGTATGGTACGGTTCTCTACGCTAACCCAGGTCTTTGCCATGTCGGACTTCCGGACGTTCCCTGTTATGGAGCCGCACGGCTACGAGAACACCGGGAATGCCTGGGAACGCACGGAGAAGGACTGGAACTGGGAGTACCCGCAGCTCACCATTCCGTCTGAGTTCGAGATGTTCGGCTCATATCTTGTGCACAACCGAATCAACGGTGACACCCACACTATTGGTCCGATCTCTCGTCAGTTCTCGTATTTCCGTGTCGGCAACCCGATTCCAACCCCGGGTGAGTCCTTCTGGCTCCGGGATCAAATCTCTAAGGACTACTTCGGCCTGTACTACGGCGACCAGCGTCGGATCACTTGGGCCCAGTGGACTGAGAAGTACGGGGTGCGCCCAATCGTTTCTATCGGAGGCTAAATGTCTCATACTGTGGAGCTGGTGATCACCATATTCGGCTCCGTTCTCACCAGTACTGGTCTCTGGGCATATCTCCAGAAACGTGCAGAAAGGCATGATGCCAAAACCCAGCTTATGTTGGGTCTAGCGCACAACCAGATCGTGGCTATGGGAACCGCATATCTGTCCCGTGGTTACATCACCATCGATGAGTTTGAGGACTTACAGAAGTATCTGTATCAGCCCTACCACACTTTCGGCGGAAACGGGACTGCCGAAAAGGTAATGGACGCCGTGAACCGGCTTCCGATCCATTTTCCTGACACCCGAAGAAAGGACAAGCGCTATGTCGCTGTCGAATCAGACCTACAACACTCTGAAGTGGATTGCTCAGATCATGCTTCCTGCCCTCGCCACCCTGTATCTCGCCCTGGCGGGTTTGTGGGGTTTCCCTCACACTGAGGCGGTTGTGGGTACCATCACCGCTCTCGACACTTTCCTGGGCGCTCTGCTCGGTCTCGCGTCCAAGACCTACCAACCCGAGGTTGACGGCGTGCTCCATGTGGACCACAAGAACCAGGAGGTCTACGCCGCTCTGGAGACCCCCGCTCAGGACATGACCAAGAAGGACACGGCCACTCTGAAGGTCTCCGAGGTCTGACGATCCGCGGGATCGACATGGTCTATAATGATACCCCTCATTTGAAAGGAATACCATGTCCGACAACAAGCCGAACACCAAGAAGGCACTCGAAGAGGCTTACGCTTTCATCGACGGCATGGATCCCGACAGTGAAGCCTATCGCGAAGCTCTCCGCAGCATCAAGGAGCTTGAGCAGATTCAAGACGCAAAGCACCGTCGTTTCTGCCCCAGCCCCGACGCTGTGGTGGGCGCCGCAGGCTCCATCCTCGGAATCCTCGCCATCGTGAAAGCTGAGCAGATCTTCCCCGTCGCCTCCAAGGCACTCGGATTCGTCGCCAAGATCCGCATCTGAGACACGAAAGACCTAGGACCCCACAAGGGTTCTAGGTTTTTCGCAAAGCTTCTGAATTTTCAAAATCCAAAAATTCCCGGGTGGGAAAATTGGAACGCGGATTTTGCAAGGTATATAACGAGACCCCTCACGAAAGGAATTCGCCATGTCCAACATCTTCATCGCATTCGGTTTCATCTCCTTCGTCATGTTTCTGTACACCGTCTACTCCCAGGCCCAGCAGATCAAGGCGCTCAAGAAGACCGTCCGCCGCCAGCGGCACCTTCTTAAGTTTGCTTCAGATCAGCCCGCCCAGGACTACGACGAAGTAGAGAAGCAGCTCGAAGAGGATTGGGCCGAGATCGAGAAGATCTTCCGACACAACGCCTCCAAGAACTGACCCTCACTCCTAGAACCTTCACGGGTTCTAGGTTTCTCGCAGGATCAGCAGAGCATATAATGAGACCCATAGACCGAAAGGATTGATCATGCTGATCTCCCGCCTCGTCGAGAACCTTGTCAAGTCTGTCATCTACTGCGTTGGAATTTACGCCATCGTCAAGTGGGTGCTCTCCCACTACAAGATCTCGAAGCAGGATGTCACCGCCCCTACCCACATCGACCACAGTCTCTAACGCCCGTGCCCTCTAACAGAGGGCATAGGTTTTCGCGGTTTCTGCATGGGCTATAATGAGACCCCCATCTGAAAGGAACCACCATGACCCGCGTCGTCTTTGCCGTTGCCGCCATCGCCGCCTCCTTCGCTCTCAAGCATTACGCCAACAAGATGCTTGAGAAGAAGGTCCAGCGGGCGATCAACAAGAAGGCCGCGGAGCAGAACGCTCCCGCCAACTGACCACCTCATCCCTAGAACCCAACTCGGGTTCTAGGTTTCTCGAGAAAGGAACGCACATGGACCCCAACGACTTCTGGCTAAAATCCGGCGATTCGGATCCCGTCGCCAATACACAGAAGGTCACACTCACGGTCCCCGCCGGCGTCGACCCGATGGTTGCCAAGCAGAGGCTCCGCAATGCTCTCAGGGACCCGGTCGCCATTGAGACCTGGCGAGTAGAGCTTAGCAATATCAAGAAGGAGAGCAAGTGAACCTCGCATTCGTCAAAGCCGCCCAAGACTTCGTCGTACGTAACTCGCACCATATCCTCACTGGACTGGCGCTGCTGGGGCTCGGGGCGTCGGTCGCTCTGAGCGTCCATGCGGACCGTCAGATGCAGGAGTGGGATATTGACGACTTCAAGCGCCTCACCAAGGAGCAGCGAATCAAGATCTACGCCAAGATTTACGCTCCTCCGGCCATCGCCATATTGGCCACGGGTGCTTGTGTCATCGGCGCTCACAGCATCTCAGTCAAGCGTGAGTCGTCCCTGCTCCTTGCCTACGAGGGCACGCGTCAGGTGTACGACCGTTATCGCGCATCCGTTCAGGATCGCCTCGGTCCGGAGGAGAAGACGATCTCCCAGAATGCCGCGTCCAAGATGGATCCACATCCTCGTGACGCAGCTGTGGTTTGCGGCGAGGGCGATGTCCTGTTCTATGACGCCTACAGCGGCCGGTATTTCAAGTCCACCGTCAACAAGATCGACCGTGTCGTCAACGAACTGAACTATACTCTCCTCCGAGAGATGTGCGTCAGCCTCAACGAGTTCTACGCCGGCATCGGCCTTGAGGGCATTTCCTTGGGTGATCAGCTCGGGTGGAATGAGCAGCGGCAGATCGAGGTGCACTACGGCGCCCAGGTCTCGGATGACGGGAAGGCCGTAGTGGTCGTCGATTTCGTCGTAGAGCCCACTGAGAAGTGGTTCAAGCTTTCGTGAAAGGAGCACGGTATATAACGAGACCCATCTAGAAAGGAATGACCATGAGTTTCAAAGAGACCACCGGATACAAGGTCGTATCCCTTGTCGCCTCGACATCCGCCAGCATCACCGCCGGTGCCGTTGTCGGCGCTCTCTGCCCTCCAGCCGGAGTGGTATTGACCGCCATCTACGGCGTCGGCAGTAGTGTTCTTGGCACATATGTCGGGGACAAGGCCGGACGACAATACGCCGAGACCCTTGCTGAGACCATCGACTCCCTCCAGACACCTCAGACCAACTAAACCCCCTATGCCCTCTAACACAGGGCATAGGCTTTCGCAAATTCTGCACGCACTATAATGAGACCCCATCAACTCGAAAGGAACTCTCATGTCCGAGAACACCGTTGCCACCACCGTTCCGACCTCCGAGACCGTTGAAGACGAGACCCCCATCATCACCGTCAACTGGACCAAGCTCGGCGCCGTCGCCAAGAAGAGTGCGCGTTACGTGCTGCCCGCCGCAGCCGGTTTCGCCGCGCTCGTCCTGGTGAAGGCCCTTGCTAACTCCAGCGACAGCGATGACGAGGCTCCCGCCGCCATCGAATCGGACGCCGACGTCGTGGACGCTGAGCTCGTCGAAGAGACCAACGACTGATCCTACTCACCCTAGAACCCCACCCGGGTTCTAGGTTTCTCATTTTCAGAAAGGAACGAACGATGGAGCTTCAGGCGGCCGTGGTGGTTACCCTCACCGAGAACGGCAAGACAGTCAAGCGCGTCATCCAGAAGAGCGACAAGTTCGACGAGAAGGCCTCGTGGGACCATATTGTCAAGCAGACTAAGTCGCTCGCAGCCACTACTCTCAACTCGATGGACTGAAAGGTATATCCATGATCAAGATGAACGTCAGCGCCGAGACCTTCGACGGCGACATGGTCACCGAGACCCTCTGGTTCCACATGAACAAGGTGGACCTGATCGATCTTCAGCAGTCGGAGCCCGACGGCTTCACTGACACGCTTCAGGCTTTCATGGCTCGCAAGCCCGAGGACTGGACCAAGAAGGACAAGTTCAAGCTGTTCGACTATTTCCGCACCATCGTCGACAAGGCCTACGGCGAGCGGTCGTCTGACGGTAAGCGATTCCAGAAGTCGCCGGAGATCCTCGCCAAGTTCAAGGACAGCATCTTCTACGACGAGTTCATTCTGAGCCTGCTGGAGGACGAGAAGAAGAGCATCAAGTTCTTCAACGGCGTCATGCCCAAGGCGCTCCTCGACCAGGCCAAGAAGGAGCGGCCGGACGTATTCAACCAGATCGAGGCCTGAGAAACCCGAGCGGGGCCCTGGGGAGACCTG
>QWCW01000542.1_pt1 | contig 24632 bp, 18 predicted proteins | sample 1972691 | NCBI WGS metagenome assembly QWCW01 (sample SAMN09866698, study PRJNA288562) | Human oral metagenome isolate pre2_saliva, whole genome shotgun sequencing... | reverse complement strand
GATTAATCTCTTCATACCTACTTATTGTTTTATGAGTTCCTGCCACCCAGCCGTGTTGTAGCGTATATATTCGGTCAGAGCCTGCCTCACCTCCTCTTGTTGAAGGTCGGGTCTTGACACAATCTCACCGATAATCGTCAGCCATGTAGAGGCGCTGATACGAAAGAAGAGGGGCGACACACGCGTCTCCACCTGCTCCATGTAGGCCCTGCTTATCGCCACTTGTTCGTCGATAAAGGTCTCACGGAAATTCTCTAAGGAGGTGCCCTGCGACTCAAAAAGCAGTAGCCTCAACTCCTCCTTATATAAGAAAATGATGCGAAGCATACTCGATAGAAATTCCTTCTGCCGTTGTCGGGAGAAATCAAGACGCTTTTCTTCGTGCTCACCCCTGCTGTGCTCCGCCATACGCTCGCCTATCACAGAGAGCAACGGACGAAGGACAGCACAGAAGATATCGTCCTTTGTCTTAAAATAGTTGTATATATTCCCCAGCACAACACCGGACTTTGCCGAGATTGTACGCATCGATGTCTTCCTATAACCACACTTAACAAACTCACTGCGGGCGGCCATGACAATCCTACTCCGCACGTCTTCTTTTAATGTTTTCATAATAGTCTTATTAACGGACAATGTCTTGTTTTGTTCATAAAAAAAAGCGTATTGCATTCAATCTGCAATACGCTTTCTTCCACTTGACGTTCTATGGCATTCTAATCGTTTCTCCATTCTGTCTTCTTTTGCTGCAAAGATAGGCAAAGATTTCGGTCTTGTCAATACTTACTAATAGGTATTTTAAGTCTCTGTCGCTCTGTTGTAAAGAGGTTGACGGTGTAGTCTTAACTCTCTTTCATTCCCCCTTTCTCTCAACCTCCTCACCCACTTGTCAATAATTTTCGCCTGTCATCAAGGCAACACATGCCCTTCTTCGTTCAAGACCATGCCCTTCTCCATTCAAGAACATGCCTTTCTCCATTCAAGAACACGCCCTTCTTGGGGCAAGAAGGGCATGTTCTCAAAAGCAATATGTAACCTTCTGATTTCTTGTGGGTTATGAACTTGATTTTAAGGAATATCACACTACTTTTTAGAAGGTAATTCACTTGAGGCTATGTAAGGCTTTTTTACCATCTTTCTAATTCCTCTAAAAGGTGGGAGTAATCATGGTCTCTCACAGAGCGCACAGAGTTCACGGAGGTTTTTGGCGCACATTTCGAGCCCACAGAAGGCCTTCGGCATACAGAGGTCACAGAGGCCTTTCAACTAAGATTGGCTGTAACGTTCTGTGAAATCGGTTGACTTAATGTCTCTGTGGAATGCTGTGTGTTCTGTTCATCTGTGTTATTCTGTGAGAAAAAGAACATTGTAGGTGTGTGTGGATAGGTTTTCTCTCACAGAGCGCACAGAGTTCACGGAGGTTTTTGGCGCACATTTCGAGCCCACAGAAGGCCTTCGGCATACAGAGAACACAGAGGCCTTTCAACTAAGATTGGCTGTAACGTTCTGTGAAATCGGTTGACTTAATGTCTCTGTGGAATGCTGTGTGTTCTGTTCTTCTGTGTTATCTGTGAGAAAAAGAACATTTTTGAGACTCGCTGGGGAGATTTTTCTCTCACAGAACTCACAGATTTAACTCACAGAACGCCTCCGGCATACAGATATCACAGAGGCCTTTCAACTAAGATTGGCTGTAACGTTCTGTGAAATCGGTTGACTTAATGTCTCTGTGGGCCTTTGTGTGTTCTGTTCATCTGTGTTCTCTGTGAGAAAAAGAACACACCCTCGATATGAGATTAGGCCTATGAGACTCGCTGCGGAGTTTTTCCTCTCACAAAGGACATTTTTTTCTCTCACAGAGCTCACAGAGTTCACTGAGCTTTTTGGCGCACATTTCGAGCACACAGAACGCCTTCGGCATACAGAGTTCACAGAGCGTTACTGCTAAAGGTGGCTATAAGGTTCTGTGAAATCGGTTGACTTAATGTCTCTGTGGGCCTTTGTGTGTTCTGTTCTTCTGTGTTCTCTGTGAGAAAAAATATGTCATTCTATTTTTGTCATTATGTCATTATGTCTTAAAAACCACCCCATCTGTTACTCCTGTCTTACTCTGTTACCCTGTCTCCCATACCCTGTCTCCCCTCATGCCGTGTGTTCTCCTGTCTAAAGATGTATATGTTTGTATTTTTTATAAACTATCTATTATTTCGTTGCATACTCAGTTTTTTTTATTAAATTTGCACAATTAATACAACAGTTGATTAACGGAACGAATTAAATTGATCAATCCTCTTGCGATAAGAAAGGAGTTTTCTTGTAATAAAGGAGCAATCTAATAGAATGAATAAAACCAGAGTAAATAAAAACAAAGTTTATGAGTAAAAAGTTACTTATTTGTTTTGTCATGCTGTTAACCTACGTTTCAACAGCATTGGCACAAACGAAGATTTCGGGAACCGTGGTGGGTGCCGAAGATAACCAACCCGTTATCGGAGCCACCATCATGGTCGTAGGCACCAAAGCGGGTGTAGTGACCGATGTCGATGGAAAGTTCTCGCTGACCACTGACGTTGCTAATCCTCAAGTCACTGTGGGCTATATCGGTATGGTCTCACAGACGTTGAAGGGCACTACCGACATGAAGGTGGTGCTTAAGTCGAGCACACAGGCACTGAAGGAGGTGGTTGTGACGGGTCTGACCCGCACCGACCGCCGTCTCTTTACGGGTGCTACAGACAAGGTAGATGCCGACAAGGCTCGTCTAAGTGGTGTGGCCGACATCAGTAGATCATTAGAGGGTCAGGCCGCTGGTGTGTCTGTTCAGAACGTCAGTGGAACCTTCGGTACGGCGCCAAAGATACGCATCCGTAGTGCTACCTCAATCTATGGAAGTAGCAAGCCACTATGGGTTGTCGACGGAGTCATCATGGAAGACGCCGCCAACGTGGGTGCTGACGACTTAGCATCGGGCAATCCAGAGACCCTCATCTCGTCGGCCATCGCAGGACTCAACGCTGACGACATCGAGAGTTTCCAGATACTTAAGGACGGTTCGGCCACCTCTATCTATGGTGCAAGAGCCATGGCTGGTGTGATCGTAGTGACCACCAAGAAGGGAAAGCAGGGCCAGGCCCACATTAGTTATACGGGTGAGTTCACCTCACGTTTGGTTCCTTCGTATCGTAACTTCGATATTCTCGACTCAAAGGAACAGATGGGTATCTATCGAGAGTTGGCCGATAAGGGTTGGCTAAACTTCTCTGAGGTGCTCAATGGCAGCGAGTATGGTATCTATGGAAAGATGTATGAGCTGATAAACACGTATTATCCTTCCACTGGTCGCTTTGCTTTAGAGAACACGACCGAGGCTCGCAACCGTTATCTCCAGCGTGCTGAGTTCCGCAATACCAACTGGTTTAAGGAGTTGTTCTCATCGAACATCATGCAAAGTCACTCTATTAGCCTGAGCGGAGGAACGCAGAAATCAAACTACTATGCGTCGTTCAGTGCATTATTAGACCCAGGATGGTATAAGCAGAGCAACGTCAACCGCTATACTATCAACGTCAACCTTACGCATCATCTGGCTGATAATCTATCGTTGAACCTCATCGGAGGTGCCGCTTACCGTAAGCAACGTGCCCCAGGAACATTAGGTCAAGATGTCGACGTAGTAGGTGGTGAGGTGAAACGCGACTTTGATATCAACCCTTATTCATACGCCAGCAACACCTCAAGAGTGCTGGATCCGTCGGCAACCTACGTAGCCAATTATGCGCCATTCAATATCTTCCATGAGTTAGACAATAACTATATCGACCTTAACACACTTGATGCTCGTTTTCAGTTAGAGCTGAAGTATAAGCCACTGAAAGGCTTGGAGTTGTCGCTCTTGGGTGCTTTTAAGTATATGACCTCCACACAGGAGCACTATGTGAAGGACGACTCTAATCAGGCTTTGGCCTATCGTGCGATGGCAAACGGTATTATCCGTGATGCCAACAAGTATCTCTATAAAGACCCCGACAACCCTTACGTACTGCCAATGACCGTCTTACCTTACGGAGGACTGTATCATAAAGGTGATAACCGCATGAGTGATTACGACGTGAGAGCCACTGCCAATTACAGTCATACGTTCGCTGAGAAGCATATCATGAACCTCTTTGGGGGTATGGAGCTGACCAATATCGAGCGTCAACGCAATGCCTTCGAGGGGCCGGGACTACGTTATAATGCGGGTATGGTACCTTTCTATATCTATCAATACTTCAAACGTTCGTTGGAGTCAGGCAACACCTTCTATACTATCACGCCTACTAACTCTCGTAGTGTAGCGTTCTACAGCAATGCAACCTATAGTTATCAAGGTCGTTATGTATTCAATGGTACGTTGCGATATGAGGGTTCTAACCAGATGGGAAGGAACCGTAGTGCACGCTGGATGCCTACGTGGAACGTGTCAGGAGCATGGAACATGCATGAAGAGAACTGGTTTGCAAAGCTCTCACCACTGTCTCGTCTGACGCTGCGCGCCTCATACAGTCTGACAGGTACACCTCCTGACGCCTCATATAGTAACTCAACAGCCATCCTCACAGCCTCAACACCGTTCCGACTCTTCGCTGAAGACCAAGAGCCACAACTTGAGATTAGCGAGTTGGCCAACTCTACCTTGACCTATGAAAAGAAGAATGAGCTAAACCTTGGGTTTGATGCTTCGTTGTGGAACAACCGCTTGGGCATCACATTCGACTATTATACACGTAAGAACTTCGATGAGATAGGACCGATGGTGACCGCTGGCTTGGGTGGTGAGATTATACGAGCTGCCAACGTGGCCGAGATGAACTCGAATGGTGTAGAGCTCAGTCTCTCCTCTGTAAACATGCGTACAAAGGACTTCACATGGACCACCAACTTCATCTACTCGCATGCTACGACGAAGATAACAAAGCTCTTTAATCAAGGAAACGTCATGAGCTTGGTCAGTGGTAACGGTTTTGCAAAGAAGGGTTATCCTGCTCGTGCACTGTTCTCCATACCTTTCGTGGGACTGAACAACGACGGTGTGCCTATGGTAATCAATGAGAAAGGACAGGTGACCACCGATGATATCAACTTCCAAGAACGTACACAAACAGACTTCCTAAAGTATGAAGGGCCTACTGACCCTACACATACAGGATCATTGGGAAATATGTTCACTTATAAAGGACTGCGTCTGAACGTCTTCTTTACATACGCCTTTGGCAACGTCGTGCGCCTCGACCCTAAGTTCAGAGCACGTTATAACGACCTCGTTTCGATGACAAATGCGTTCAAGAACCGCTGGATGGCATCTGGAGAAGAGAAGGAAACAAACGTACCAGGTATCCTCTCTAAGAGCCAGTATATGGCCAACACGAATGTACGCTTGGGTTATAACGCTTATAACTACAGCGATGTACGTATCGCAAAGGGCGACTTCATTCGTCTGAAAGAGATTTCCTTAGGATATGACTTCCCTGCTGCAATGTTCCAACACAGCATGATCAAGAACCTTGCCTTGAAGCTTCAAGCAACCAATCTCTTCCTCCTTTATGCCGACAAGCGCCTCAACGGACAAGACCCAGAGTTCTATAATGTGGGCGGTGTAGCATCTCCTATGCCAAAGCAATTTACGTTAACAGTGAAACTCGGACTATAATACTTACGAAGATGAAAGTCAATAAATATATTACCTACTTGCCAGTAGCTTTGTTATCACTTGCCTTTACGGCGTGTAACGACTTCTTGGACAAGTATCCCGACAGCCGTATGGACCTTAAAACACCTACGGAAGTGAGCCAACTCTTGGTGAGTGCTTATCCACAAGCTCATCCTGCTTATCTCACGGAGATGTACTCTGATAATACTGATGAGCAACTCCATAGTACGTGGAGTGCCTTCGATAGATTTCAGGAGCAGGCTTATCAGTGGAAAGACATCGATGACGTTAGCAATACGGAGACTCCTTACCAGCTGTGGTCGGCCCACTATGCAGCCATCTCAGCATGTAACGAGGCCATAGAATACATCGATAAAACCGTTAAGGACACGCAGACTGAAGAGGAGTATAGCGCACAGTTGGGCGAAGCCCTGCTCTGTCGTGCCTTCTCAATGTTTCAGTTATCAACCGTCTTCTGCCAGGCCTACGACAAAGCCACAGCCGATAAGGAGTTAGGACTGCCTTATCCTACACAGCCTGAGAAGGTCGTTGGACGCACTATGGAGCGTGGTACATTGGCCGAACTCTACCAGAAGATAGAGGCCGACATGCTTAAAGGCATATCACTCGTTGGTACGAAGTATGCTAAACCAAAGTTCCATTTCACCAAGCAGGCCGCTTACGCCTTTGCTACTCGCTTCTATCTCTATGCTCAACAGTATGATAAAGCGGTAATGTATGCCAATAAAGTATTAGGCGAACAGCCTACTGACATCCTGCGTAACTGGGCTGAGTGGAACCGCTTAGGACCAAGTGGAAATGTACAGCCAAACGCTTTCGTGGCTGCAAGCGACAATGCTAACATCCTCTTGTTGACGGTTCCTTCACAGTGGGGAGTCATCAGTATTCCTATTCTCGCTGGTAGTAAGTATGCCCATGGAGAGCTGATTAGCAAGAACGAGACCCTCCAAGCTCCTGGACCATGGGGTGATAGCGGGTCGACACTGAACTATACAGTACTATATAATAATGGTGTGTCAAAGTATTGTCTACGTAAGATTCCATACGTACCAAAGGTGATCGACGCTACAGCCGAGATTGGTGTGCCTTACGGAGAGTATGCTGTTTTCAACACCGACCTCACCCTCTTGGAGCGTGCCGAGGCTTATGCCCTCTCAGGACAGTATGCCAAAGCGTTGCAGGACATCAATAGTGAGCTATCTGTCTTCTCAAAGAATAGGAAGCAGTTGACGCTGGCCGAGATACAAGACTTCTATCGCTCAATGGCCTACTACACGCCAACAAAGCCTACTCCAAAGAAGGCTCTTCACCCATCGTTCAGCATTGAGTCGACAACACAAGAGCCTCTCTTGCAGTGTCTCTTACAGCTGAAACGACTCGTGACCATCCACGAAGGGCTCCGTCTACAGGATGTTAAGCGTTACGGAATAACCCTCTATCGTAGGAAGGTAGACGTTCAGTCGAACGTGACAGCCGTCACCGACTCTATGAAAGCTGGTGATCCACGACTCGCTATACAGTTGCCTCAGGACGTTATCACGGCTGGCATCACAGCTAATCCACGTAATAATTAAAAAAGAAAGGTTATGAAAAAGTATTTATATTTGGTCGTTACCGCACTTGTAGGCTGTGGTGTGCTGTTGTCATCATGTAGCGATGACAAGATTGAGGGCGACTCTATCTTCTCGACAGCACCCGTGCATCGCAACCCATTCGACCAGTGGTTGTATAAGAACTACACCATGCCTTATAACATAGAGTTTCAGTATCGACTCAAGACAGAGGAGACCGACCAGGCTTATAACTTTGTTCCGGCCGACTCAGCAAAGTCGGTTAAGTTGGCTATCCTCACGAAGTACATGTGGTTTGACGCTTATGCAGAGACCGTTGGACTTGACTTTGTTAAAGAGAACTCGCCACGTATCATCGTTGTCACGGGTACTCCGGGCTACACACGCTATCGCACTGAGGTCATCGGTAGTGCTGAGGGCGGATATAAGGTGCGTCTCGGAAAGGTCAATGCACTCACTGATGACCAGCTGAAGGACTATGGTAGTATGACAAACTACTACTTCCATACCATGCACCATGAGTTTATGCACATCTTGAACCAGAAGAAGCCGTATGATGAATCGTATGATAATATCTCTCGTTCGGACTATGTTAGTGGCAACTGGACCTCTATCCCTGATAAAAAGGCACAGAGTATGGGATTTGTTTCGGCCTACTCTATGGAGAACCCTGCCGAGGACATCGCCGAACTCTACTCTATCTACGTGACGAGTACACGGCAGGATTGGGCTACAATCATGCGCAATGCGGGTAATAAAGGTGGCTCTATCATCAACAGAAAACTAAAGATGATACGTGAATACATGAGTAATTCATGGAATGTAAACATCGAACTGCTGCGCAACGCTATCCTCCGTAGAGGTGGGAAGATTGGTTCGCTCGACCTTAACACGCTGGAGTAATAACGGTGTTGTACGTATATCATCAATAAACTAACAATCAAGGGTTTACGACCTTGCCCTTCTCTCCCACACAGGGACTGCCGATGGACGCACAAGACGACCCACGGCTGCCGAGAAGACAAGGCCAACTGACCCAATAAAAGGAAATGGATAAGCAAATGAAAAAGGTATATTTACTGTTCATGGCTATCATGCTGACGCTCTCTCTACAGTCGTGTCTGCATGACGATAAGACCACCTTCGACCTCCCTGCGGCCGACCGCATAGAGAAGAAAGTTGCCGATTACAAAGCGCTCTTAGAGTCGGCTGACGACGGATGGGTGATGCAGTATTACACAGGTAAGAACTATAGCTATGGTGGTTATACGTTGTTACTGAAGTTCAAGAACGGCAACGTGACCGCTATGGGCGATGTGAAGGATATCGAAGCACAAGCGACTTCGGGCTACGATGTCGTGAAAGACCTCGGTCCGACACTCTCTTTCAATGGCTATAACGCTGTCATTCACCCCTTGGCGGAGACCTGGTTGGGTAGTCCTGACGGTGCGCAGGGCGACTATGAGTTCTCTATTCTTCGTGCAACAAACGATAGTATCTTCCTTAAAGGACGTAAGTGGCACAATGAGATGCTCCTCACTCGTCTGCCTAAGGGTACTAACTGGGAGGAATACATGCTCGGTCTTGCCACGGTGATGCAGGGGATGAACGTCGAGACCTACGACTTTGTCTTGGGCAATGACACCCTCGCTCAGGGCACACTGACGCAGGAGGTGAGACGACTCAACGTCACCATTGGCGACTCTACATGGTCGATGCCATACTGCACCACCAATACGGGTATCGTACTTCGTCAACCGCTTGTCATCAAGAACAAGAAGTATCAGCATTTTACTTGGAATGAGGAAGACCACTCGCTGACGCAGGACGACCTCAAAATCATACAGTTCTTGCCGAAGAGCCATAAGGATATCGACTTCTGGATAGGTGAGTGGCAACTCAAGACGAGCCTCCGCAAACGTATCAGACTTACCTTGGAGAGGGGCACGGTGGCTAATACACTGAAGGGAACATTGAACCTCAATAACGTCAACTACGAGATTCTCCTCACCTACGACCCTGCCACAGGCCACTTGGAGTTGCCGGGACAGCCTGTTACCGACCCTACTTATAAGTATCCGGCAGGTATTCTTCTGATCCCAGCATCCGCTAAGGAGGGGAAACTCTTTGGTGAAGGAACGGGTAGTCTGTTCTTCACTTGGGACGACGACATGGAGCGTGCGAAGGCTGAAGACAGTGGACAGATAACGGGTCACACGGTTGACTCCTTCTTTGGAGTGGCTTACGGCGAAGACCTCCAACCGGTCACTGACGCACAAGGCAACTATGTCTATGCCTTCACGCTACCTAATATTCAATACATGACGAAAATTAATTAAGGATGAAAAAGTATATTTCTTTATTCATGATCGCTGCTGCGGCCGTACTCGGAACGGCTTGCAGCAACAATGAGAACGAACTGCCGGAGTATGCCGCTGGGCTGAATGTCGTGAAGGCGGAGACGGCCTTTAATGTCGTCGGGGGTACAAAGGAGGTGAAGATGGCGTCTGAACCGGCCAAGGCCTACGCTCAAGATGCCTGGCTGACGGTGACGAAGAAGGCTGAGACGCTCCTCCTGACGGCAACAACGAATAGGAGTCCACAGAGCCGTAACACGCTCTTGGTCGTTAAGAACTCTCAGGGCGACTCTATCACACTGAATGTTCAACAGGAGGGTATCACCTTTGGACTCCCTGCGGGGCAGGATATCTACACTGACGATAAGGCAGTGCAGAAGACAATGATTGCTACTGCAAACTTGCCTGTCACTTATACGACTACTGGCGACTGGCTTTCTGTGGACGAACAGGGTAGTGAACTGACCGTGAAGGCGACGGAGAACACTACGGGTAAGGCTCGTGTGGGATGGGTCATAGCAAAGGCTGCAGGACTGGTCGACTCGCTGAAGGTGGTACAGGCTGCTCTCTCCGACTTCGTGGGCGACTATGTTCAGACGGCGAAGATGCGTGACGCGAACCGTAACTTGGTTCGCAAGACGTCTAACGTACGCATTGAAGCAACGGGAACGAACAAGGCGAACTTCATTGTCGACAATAAATACACGTGGCCAGTAGACTTTATTCCGGGCAAGGGCTTTAAGATGACGAATGGTAAGGTGGTCTTTAAGCATGAGGTGCAGACTGGGGTTTACGAATACTACATCTCTGTCATCGTGGCTGATGACTTTAGTAAGGAGCACGAGACGGCTATCAATGGTACGCAGGAGAGTATCTTCTTGGCTATTGACAATGCTGGTAAGCTGGGCTTCAAAGAGTACCAGAAGCTGGCGTCTGAGCAGACTTTCTCTTCTTACGGATGGAACCGTTTCTCTGATTCTAAGCCTGTCATGGGTGCCTACCGTGGTATCGGGGAGGTCTATGTGGAGCCGACAATAGAGAAGACGAATTGATTGATTGGTTGACGAGTTGACGAGTAGACAAGTTAACCAGTTGCTTGTAAAGACAAAGTATTTGTTAGACAAAGTAACAAGGGGACTGCTACAAGTTGACAAGTTGACCCGTTAGACAAGTTAACCAGTTGCTTGCTGGGACAGGGGAATTGTTAGACAGAGTAACAAGGGGACTGTCCCAGTAGACAAGGGAATGGTTAGACAGAGTAACAAAGGAACTGCTCCAGTAGACAAGGGAATGGTTAGACAGAGTAACAAAGAAACGGAGATTAGTAACACGTTAACAAGTTAACGAGTCTGCCATGGGCCTCTAACATAGACTGAAACGTATGGCAAGTTGACAAGTTTACGAGTTTGACGAGTTTACAAGTTGCTTGCGAAAAAGTAAGAAAACATACTGAGATATTTTAGTTGACGAGTGAGTGAGTTTCTAAACTTGCTCGCTCGTTTTCTTTTAACTGCTTCTCACCAACATTATCTATTAACCCGTTTACTCGTAAACTCGTTTACTTGTCAACTTGAACACCCCCTCTAAGGAAATAGAAAAGCCTCTTCTTCATTCGAGAACATGCCTTTCTTGCATGCAGAACACGCCCTTCTTGGGGCAAGAAGGGCATGTTCTCAAACGCAACTTGTAATATTCTGATTTCTTGAGGGTTACAATCTCAATTTTAAGGGATATCACACTACCTTTTAGAAGGTAATTCAATTGAATTTATGTAAGGCTATTTTACCGTCTTTCTAATTCCTCTAAAAGGTGGAAGTAATCATGGAGTAAAATCTTTGGGGAGTTTTTTCTCTCACAGAACTCACAGATCTCAAAGAACTTTTTTGTGCTCTGTTTAATTCGTGGACATTATTTTCTCTCACAGAACTCACAGATCTAACAGACCTTTTTTGCGCACCATTTCGAACCCACAGAACGCCTCCGGCATACAGATTTCACAGAGCGTTTCAACTAAAGAAGGGTGTTGGGTGATGAGTGTTAGGTGTTGATGATTAGCTAACGTTGGCTGTAAGGTTCTGTGAAATCGGTTGACTTAATGTCTCTGTGGGCCTTTGTGTGTTCTGTTCTTCTGTGTACTCTGTGAGAAATAGAACGCACCCTCTCGATAAGATAAGACTCATGCAAGTCACTGGGGAGGTTTTTCTCTCACGCTGGGAAGGTTTTTCTCTCACAGAGCGCACAGAGTTCACGGAGGTTTTTGGCGCACATTTCGAGCCCACAGAACGCCTCCGGCATACAGAGTTCACAGAGGCCTTTCAGCTATTATCATTACTAATAAGGGAGATAACGAAGCCTACATCCTCTCCATAGGGGTATCTCGGTGATCACTCCCCTTCCCTTCGGGGGAGGGGACGGGGGAGGGGCCACCACTTGCTTTGACCCCTGTGTGTTCTGTTCTTCTGTGTTCTCTGTGAGAAAAAATATGTCATTCTCTATTTGTCATTATGTCATTCTGTCTAAAAAAATACATCTGTCTCCCTTTGTCATTATGTCATTCTGTCTCAAAAATCACACCTGTCTTCTTTTGTCATTATGTCATTCTGTCTAAAAAAGTCTTACTCTGTTACCCTGTCTTCCTTACCCTGTCTCCCCTGTCCTCGGTTATTCTGTCTTTCAAGCGGAAGCAAGAGGAGAAGAAAGCGGCAAGTCTTTTCCTGCGCATGGGGAACTTTAATGAGCGGCAAGCAGAGATTATCAAGCTCTTTGCTGATGAACCCACTGCAATGGTGACCATCAAAGACTTGGAGGTTAAATTCGGTGTTAGTCCAACGACAGCCAAGTCGGATATCATCGGTCTGTTAGGTGAGAACATCGTCTCGGAAATCTCATTAAACAAGGTGAAAAGGGCTTATATCAAAGGAGATGGCTTAGACGAAATACTCTCTAAAGCGTAGGAAGCATCTTTGTCAATTCTTTCCAATTTTGCAAACATTGGAAAGAATTGGAATACATGACGGTTTTATTCAACCTTTGTCAGACGCCTTTTTCGTTCTGAAAGCGTTTTTCACGAACCATGATTAGGGTTACAACGCCTTAAGCCTTTTGTTCGGTAGGCATAAGGAGGTACTCATCGGCATTGCATCAGGCAGTCGCCTCCGCTCTGAGGCAGTGTTCTGAATGAGCTGTTAGGGGTTGGGGACGATTCTACACATGCACCAGTTCATGCAAAGGCGTTGTGATGATTACAGCTACAAGCGGCTGTTGTCGGTTTCCACCCATACACTTCAACAGACAAGTGGACGGTGAATATTACTGTTATTAGGGCTGGGTTCGATTCTACGCATACAAGATTAAGAATCGAGAGGATACAAAAAAACCTCGGTAAAGACCGAGGTTTCAGCGGTGCGTACGAGACTCGAACTCGTGACCTCCTGCGTGACAGGCAGGCATTCTAACCAACTGAACTAACGCACCAAGCATTACAGAAAGGGTTTCAGCGGTGCGTACGAGACTCGAACTCGTGACCTCCTGCGTGACAGGCAGGCATTCTAACCAACTGAACTAACGCACCAAAATGAAGGCGTAAAAACCCTTTTTCTGTTTTTCGAGTGCAAAGGTAATAATAAAAATCTATACCACCAAAATTAATCAACGCTTTTTATATAAAAAGTTACAATACCCCTCTGCACTCATAACAACCATCGAGGATTATCCCCTTCTTCGATAGTCTCTTATCTGTAAAACACTTTGATTGTAGATTAATAAATAGCATCAAGCACTATCAACGCCCTATATATAATTAAGGTGAACCACTCCTGTGTTCTCGTCACAAGTCCTAAAGAATATCCACACTCAGATAGTCTTCTATCTAAAACACCTTTGGATAGAAGGCTGATAAAACTCCTCAAGCGCAAATAAGAGGCCTTAGATGAACAGTTGCATTACCCTTGCATCCTTATAACGACCGTCGCAGAAGATCCACTCCTTCAGTATTGCGCCCTCTGTAAAACCTATTGATAGGAGGCAGTGGTGGGACACCTCGTTATCAACATCGACCACTGCATAGATTTGTTTGAGGTGGAGCATGTTACGACTGTAGTCTGTCAGCATCTCAATAGCAGCCTGTGCGTAGCCCTGTCGGCGAAAGGCTTTCATGATGATGATGCCCATCTCCGCCCGTTGATGCTTCGGATCGAAGTCTACAAGGTCTATCACTCCCACCGTCTCTTGCTGCTCGTTCTCGATAATCAATCGCACTTGTCCATCGATATAGATATCGTTCTTCGCATCAGCAATATAGTTATGCAATGCGTAGCGACTGTAAGGAACATTCGTGGCACTGACGTTCCAGAGGCTACGGTCGTTCTCTATGTGATAAAGCATATCGAGGTCTTCTGGCTCCATCGCCCTTAGTCTTACCCTCACGTGTCGTTTTTTTTCCATGTCTTAACCTCCTATTATCTCGGTCATGGTGATGACTCTATTGTCTTTTGGGTGGTAGAATCCGATGTGTACATTGCTGATGGGCTGGCGTGCGAAGGCGTTTAAGATGTCTTGATAACGAAAGCGACTGGTGTCGTAGGCCACACAGTAGGGTTTACTCTGTCGTCCTATCTGTTGGAGAATTTCGTCATGAATCTTCATCAATTCGTCCTGTTCGGCTATGCGATACTCTGCTGTCAGCGCGTTATCGGCTGCGAGTTGTTGGCAGGCAAGCGTCATCTCCTCACTTCCCACAAAGATATAACGAGGGTAAGTGCGGCTCTTTGCGGTGCGGAAGCCCAATTTCTTTCTCACAGCATGGGCTGTGGTGCGCATCAGCGAGGCAAAGGCTTTCAGATAAATAGCTCCCTTGATGGGCAGTCGCCACAGTGCGTTCATACCACCATAATGCTTGCGGAAGAAGATGAGCATGGCATCGTAGAAGACGTGGACATATCGGAAACTCGACTTCTGGGTGCTCTCTCCCTTGTAGTGGAGTATGCGCACGGGCAGATACCAGTTCTCGTAGCCGCCTTTGAGCAGTCGATAACTGAGGTCGACATCCTCGCCATACATAAAGAAATCCTCGTCTAAGAGGCCTATCTGGTCTAAGGCCGACTTGCGAAGGAAGCAGTAAGCACCGCTGACGACCTCTATCTGTCCTGCAACCTCCCATGAGAGACCCCCCATATAATAATGTGCAAAGCGACGACTCTGTGGGAAATGCTTACACAGACCGACCATCTTATAGAACGAGACCATCGGCGACGGTAGGCCACGACGGCTTTCTAAGGCTCGGCTACCACTGTCGTTAAGCATCTCAACACCATGCCCGCCAGCCTTTGGATGGCTGTCCATAAAGTCGAGCGACGCACGGATAACATCCTCGCCCACAACGGTGTCGGGGTTTAAGAGGAGTATATACTCGCCCTGACTCTGCCTGATTGCGATGTTGTTACCCCCTGCGAAACCTAAGTTATGAGCACTGGCAATGAAGCGTACAGCAGGGAAGCGGGGACGAAGATAGGCTATCGAACCATCACTCGAATGGTTGTCGACCACAAACACCTCGGCCTCTATGCCTTCCAAAGCACGCTGCAGACTCTCTAAACACTGCTCGAGATAGTATTTGACGTTATAGTTTACGATGATAACACTCAGTTTCATTTACTCGTGCTCAGGGTTGTCTAAGGAACATTCATGCTCGCATCGCTTCTTACTGGGATAGACGAAGAAGAGACTCAACGCCAATATCACAGCGAGATAGAAGAAGCTCACGGCATCACCAAAGGCATAATAAAAGAAGATGTTGGCTATCATTGGCAGACAGAGTAGCATCAGACGGACGCTACCCCACACAAGGAGTTTACGACTGACATGGCTCTCATCCGACTGCAAGAGTGTCTGCACGTAGCCTATCTTGAAGAGGAAAAGGGCAAGAGGGATAGCGGCAAGGGTCAAGAGTTGCATCAGGAATTGCAGACTGACCATCTTTGCGCTCTCTACGTCGGCCCAGTTGCCTGGGAGGACAAGCCGAAGTTCGTACACTCCAATGATTATCAGCGTGATAACACACGCACCATAAAACTCCGAAAGGAGTATTTTTCTTGTTTTATCCATAGGTTTGTTTAAGATTCAAGCGGGGTGCGGTTTAGGATACTACGCCCTAAGGTCACCTCGTCAGTATATTCAAGTTCGTCGCCAACAGAGATGCCGCGTGCGATAACCGATAGCTTCACACCCGTCCCTCGCAGCTTGCGTGAGATATAGAAGTTGGTCGTGTCGCCCTCCATCGTACTGGCTAAGGCAAGGATAACCTCCTTCACTGTGCCGCCCTTGACACGTTCTACGAGCGAGTCTATCTCTAAGTCGTTCGGACCAATGCCGTCCATCGGTGAGATGATACCGCCTAAGACGTGATAGAGGCCGTGGAACTGCTGGGTATTCTCTATCGCCATGACGTCTTGCACATTCTCGACTACGCAGACCACCGAGCCGTCGCGACGTGGATCGGAGCATATCCCGCAGACATCTTCATCGGAGAGGTTATGGCATACCTTGCAATATTTCACGTCATGTCTGACCCTTACTACGGCATCGGCAAAGCCATCCACATCGGCAGCCGACTGTCGGAGCAAATGCAAAACAAGGCGTAGAGCGGTCTTACGCCCCACACCTGGCAACTGTGAGAAGGCCTCTACGGCCCGTTCTAAGAGTTGGGAAGGATACTGTTGCATGCTTTTTACGATTCTCTCTGACCAGAGAGACGAAGGGAAGAGACTACCGTGGCAATCCGTTCCGCTGGTTTCTAATAGTCGTATCAGCCATCGGTCGACAAAGGATACACGCTCGGCCTATCCCCTGCCGACTGATGGCTATTCATCTTACAGGCTTGCCTATCTGCTTAATCGTCAAAGAGATAGATACCCAAACCTATCTTCAAACCAATCGTTGAATAGTCATGATCCTTAAACGACTGGTCGAAGTAGAGAGCAGGCTCTATCGTCACCGAACGATTAACGAAGAAGGCATAACCCAACTCAATGCCTGGCATGAGGTCGTTATAACTGTGGTTGGCATGGAGCAGTTTCACACCAGCACCCAAGTAGAGGCCGTTCTGTGTGATGTAATAGCGTCCACCAACTCCCACACTGATATGGTCGGCAACAGCCTCTGAGCCATTATGCACCGCATCGACATTAGCCAGTACCATCACATTGTCCCATGGGAAATAACCAGCCTTAGCCTGTACGCCTAAGTTAATACCGTCCTGACCATTATAATGCAAGTCGAGTCCTGTCAGAGAAGCACCCAAATAGCCCTTCCCCTCTTGGAACTGTGCAGACGCACAAAGGCTTACCATCATTGCTGCAACGAGCAGCATACATCTTTTTATCATTCCTTTAATATGCTTATAGGTTATACTTTAAGATTGACAAATAATTCTATTACGCTTCTGTCAACATTCTTAGACAAAGGTAAGGATAATATTTGGATAAAGGAAATAATTGACATTCTTTATAAAATAAGGTGGGGGTGGAGGGCAAAAGATAGCGGGCAATGGTCCAACCCCAGCTGGGCACAACACCAACCCCAGCTGGCCCCTCCCCCTTCCCCTCCCCCGCAGGGAGGGGCGTGATATGTGAGGTTACCCCTATTGGGCTGCTGACAAGGGTCGTGGGAAAGTTTTTCTCACACGGAGGATATCTTGTTCTCATACGGAGGATGTCTTTTTCTCTCACAGAACTCACAGATTTAACAGAATCTTTTTGCGCACAGTTTTGATCTCACAGAACGCCTCCGGCATACAGATTTCACAGAACGTTACTGCTAAAGAAGGGTGTTGGGTGATGGGTGGTGGGTGCTGATGATTAGCCTTGGTGGGTGTTGGGTGATGGGTGTTAGGTGTTGATGATTAGCTAACGTTGGCTGTAAGGTTCTGTGATATCGGTTGACTTAATGTCTCTGTGAGCCTTTGTGTGTTCTGTTCTTCTGTGTTTTTCTGTGAGAAATAGAACATACCCACTCTATGAGATAACACACAAACAACTCGCTGGGGAGGTTTTTCTCTCAACCTGGGGAGGTTTTTTCTCTCACAGAGCGCACAGAGTTCACTGAGCCTTTTGGCGCACATTTCGAGCCCACAGAACGCCTTCGGCATACAGAGAACACAGAGCGTTTCAGCTATCGTAGATACCAATAAGGAGGCAAAAAGCAGCCTACATCCACCTAACATGGGTATCTCGGTGATTACTCCCCTTCCCTTCGGGGGAGGGGTCGGGGGAGGGGCCGCTATCTTTCTGGCCTTTGTGTGTTCTGTTCTTCTGTGTAAATCTGTGAGAAATAGAATGCACCCTCTGGTTGAGATAAGACCCATGAGAGTCGCTGGAAAGTTCCTTCTCTCACAAAGGGTATTTCTTTCTCTCACAGAACTCACAGATTTAACAGAACCCATTTGCGCACTGTCTCGAACTCACAGAAGGCCTTCGGCATACAGATATCACAGAGCGTTACTGCCAATGAAGATACCAATAAGGAGGCAAGAGCAGCCTTCATCCAGCCCATAGGGGTATCTCGGTGATCACTCCCCTTCCCTTCGGGGGAGGGGAAGGGGGAGGGGCCGCTATCTTTATGAACCTTTATGTGTTCTGTTCATCTGTGTTTTTCTGTGAGAAATAGAACGCACCCTCTGTAAGAGTAAGACACTAGACATTCCAATAGTGATTGTCAATATATTTCAGTTTTCATGCCCCTCTCTTTTCATCGAAAGGCCGAGCTTGGAGCAAAAGGATGCTTTTCTTCATTCGAGAACATGCCTTTCTTGCATGTTGAAGACGCCCTTCTTGGAGCAAGAAAAGCATATTCTCGAATGTTCTTCGCAACTTTCTGATTTCGTGTGGGTTGTAAAAGCAATCATAAAGTACGTTATACTCTTATTTAGAGAATATTTAGCTGAATGAACTGTAAGGTTTTTTCATTTCTCTATTAACACCTAACATTCAACACCTAACACTCAACAGAAGCCTCACCCCCAGCCCCTCTCCGAATGGAGAGGGGAGTGATCACCGAGGTTACCCCTATTGGGCCGGCCTCACCCCCAGCCCCTCTCCGAATGGAGAGGGGAGTGATCACCGAGATACCCCTACATGTCCTCCGTATGTTAAGCAACCCTTCTCCTTCTATTAGCAGGCCTGTAGGGGTAACCTCACATACTACTCCCCTCTCCATTCGGAGAGGGGCTGGGGGTGAGGCCTCTGTGAACTCTGTATGCCGGAGGCGTTCTGTGGGCTCGAAACTGTGCGCAAAAATGCTCAGTGAACTCTGTGTGCTCTGTGAGAGAAAAACCTTTACGAAGTATGTAAGCAGCCCAATAGGGGTAACCTCACATATCACTCCTCTCGCCATTCGGAGAGGGGCTGGGGGTGAGGCCACTGTACACTCTGTGAGAGACAACGTGTTTTTATCATCGAAACCATTTAAAAAAAAGAAACGGCCGAGCACACGCTCTACCGTTATCTCCGAATAATTATCGTCTCGCGACGCTAATGTATCTACAATCTTTACCTAAAATATAACTAAAAACCTAAATCTATTACTAACCTAAACAAATCTTCTTTCTGTATGAATAATCCTGAGCAATCTTTTATTTACCTGTAAAGACTAAACCTTGTAACCAGATAATTTTCTCTTGAATTACGATGCAAAGTTAGCAATAATACACATAACTTGCAAGTCAAACGACATAAATTATCTCTTTATCGACTAATTATTGACTTATATCAAACAAATAGTCCGCCTCTTGTAGTACGCTCAGAGCCATTCTGAGCAGCACCACAAAGGGCGGACAAACATGTTATCGACGGCGGCGCCTAATCTCTAAACGCATCGGGTCTTGTATCTTTGCATCGACAATCAACTGCAGGTAGCGTTCGCGGAGGGGCCCCACTCGCACGTTCTTGCGGGCCCGAACGGATGATACCACAGACGAGGGATTGCACGGAACACGCACGTGAAGCACACGACAGATGTGCCACACAATCGACTGAAAGTCCATCAACCGACCCTGATGGTCGGTCAGCTGACCTGTCTCCCATACAATGTGAGCAAGTTCGATGAGGTCGCACTTCAGTCCTGTCCAATACAGTCCTTCTTCTTCGCTCCTATTGATAAGGTCGCAGAAGTTATTCACGAGCTTTCTTATTAGTCGTTCCTCGTCCTCTTGACTCCAGAGGTGAGTAGTCTTCATCATAGTTTTCGCTCTCTTCATCATTGCTTTTAGTGTTTTTGATTGTTATATAACTGTGTTTCATCTATCTGCCTCCTCGTTTAGTCGTGACACTTTGTAGGTCAGTAGGAGAAGTCGGCGAGCGGCAGTGGCATCGTCCCTCACCGCAACAGCCTACTGGGGAGAAGACTGTTACGTAAGGTTGCTGCAAAGATAAATGACGCTTGTGCAATATATGTGCAATACCGAAAAAATTTTACTTAAATAATCGTAACGGGGAAAGAAGTTCACGAGTTGACCAATTGAAAAGTAAGTAAGTTATGTGTGCTGTGCCCCATCTCGTCCGCCTTACATACTCTTTTCGCACCGAAAAGTCGGTCTCCCACTCGCTTTCAAACGCTTGGGTCGGCACGTGGGGGAGGTGGCCCCTCCCCCAACCCCAGCTGGCCCCTCCCCCAACCCCTCCCCCGTAGGGAGGGGCGTAATATGTGAGGTTACCCCTACAAGACTGCCAATATGAGGATAAACCGAAGCGTACACCCTTCTTATAGGGGTATCTCGGTGATCACGCCCCTCCCTTTTGGGGAGGGGAAGGGGGAGGGGCCAGCTCCTTCTTTGAACCCTGTGTGTTATGTTCATCTGTGTTCTTCTGTGAGAGAAAAAGAGGTCCTCCCTGAGTAAAAGAATACTAACCATGTAAATAGAAAATGTCAAGATATTTCACAGGCTATTCCTTTCTCTTTTCGAGAAAAGGCCGAGTATGCAACAAGAGGAGGCTCTTCTACGTTCAAGAACATGCCCTTCTTGCGTCAAGAAGGGCGTCTTCTACGAGCAAGAAGTGCATATACTCGAACGCAAAACGTAACACACTGATTTCTTGAGGGTTATATCCTCGGTTGTAGGCAATGACATCTGCGTGTGTTGAGGGTGGCCAACTTGGTGGGTTGTAAGGATTTTTTATCATCACATGAACTCTCCTCTCTCACATACATCACACCCAACGAAAGCAGAAACGCTCTGTGTTCTCTGTATGCCGAAGGCCCTCTGTGGGCTCGAAACGTGCGCAAAAAGGCTCTGTTAACTCTGTGAGCTCTGTGAGAGAAAAAAATATCCTGCATAAAAGAAAAGACTTCCCACGCCCCACACAAGCAGCCCAGTAGGGGTAACCTCACATTTCACTCCCCTCCCTACGGGGGAGGGGCCGGGGGAGGGGCCAGCTGGTGTAGAGTGTGAGCCCAGTCGTTTCGGGGGTGAGGCCGCCGTGATCTCTGTAAGAGAAGGAACTGTCCTGCTTTTTTATCATGTTACTTTTTTGTCGCCAAACAACGCCCTTCATGATACGAAAAAGGTTACTAATCTGTCGCACCACAGGCTATTTACTTATCTTATAACACGTTACAAAGACAGATAAAAAGGCCAAATAAAGTGGGAAACAAATTAGTAACCGATAAAAGAACACTATATCAAAGCAAAAACAAGATAATTGTAAAGAAAAGAGACAACACACCCCCTCTTTCCTCCCCAGCCGTCGCCTTGCACCTCCCTATTTGTCGACAAAACAGGAAAAAGCCTCCCTTATTGTCGCACATAAGCTACGATACTGTCGGGGAAAACCTCCCATAAAGTCGCACATAACCTACGTTTGTGTCGGTCGACAGCTCCGCAACCGTCTGTGATAGAAAGAGATACAACCAATCAACTAAGTCTTATAAGTGACCGATAACGACTGTCTAAGTTCAAGACAGGTGTGTTGTTGAAGCGTTTTAAGTATAAGATACACTACACAACCAAGTCTTCTAAGCAACCGATAACGACTGTCTAAGTTCAAGACAGGTGTGTTGTTGAAGCATTTTAAGTATAAGATACACTACACAACCAAGTCTTCTAAGCAGCCGCTAACGACCGAACAGACTTAAGACGAGGGAGTTGTGGGTGATTTCTACATACGAGATTCACCACACAACCACGCCTTGTCGGCAATTGCTAACGGCTGAACAGACTCAAAACGAGGGAGTTATGGATGCATTCTACATACAAGAAGTAACGCCCAAGGTGGTTGCCAACGCTGTAAGAATAGTGATAAGAATATGCAAGATATTCTTCCAAACTGGTTTATTCATAATTGTAAACAATGGTTTTGAACAATTCCTCCATGCTTGTCGACGCACGTCACGTCACATGAAACGTCCTAACATGTCCCAAGAAACATTCTAACACGTCCCGTAAAACGTTCCATCACGATTCACAAAACATTCTAACACATCCCGTAAAACGTTCCATCACGATCCATAAAACATTCTAACATGTCTCATAAAACGTTCCAACACGATCCACAAAACATTCTAACATGTCTCATAAAACGGTCCATCACGTCCCAAGAAACGCTCTAACACGCTCATAGCGAACGACATACACCGACACAGCACAGGCAGGAACTGTAAGGTTATTGACGATATATTAATAAGGAGCGGAGGAGCTTCGTCGGTTCTCCCCCACCCCCTTTCGCTCGGTTGTGACCGTCGTTCATCACTCAGTATCAACTACTTAGCGACCCAGAACAGCCACTACACCCATTGGCTCAAGCCTCATCGACTACGCATGAGACTCGCCTGTCGGGGTAGACTCACCAGCCACAGGACCCGCTGAAGGCGTTGAGGTCTTGTCCTTACCCCCCTTCTTGCTGGTCTTCTTTGGCTTGGCTGCAGCAATAGGCGAGTCGTACTGCTCAGCCTCCTGCACACGCAAACCGTCGAGAAGTTTGTTGACACGACGATGAGAAGCATCCACCCTCACCGCAGGGACAAAGATAACGTGAGCACCAAAGATGTCGCGCTGTGGATTGAAGTCCTTTGCCTTCTCAACACCAGACGAATGGATGCCCACACGAAAGGTTCCCAATCCGTCGAGCTTCACACGGTTTCCAGCCTTGAGCACCTGGTTCATCTCGAACACCAACGCACTGATAACTGCCAGAATATCAGGCTCTGTGACGGTGCAACGGGCACTCACACGGTTAGCAAGGTCTTTCACGCCAACAAGGTCGGGACTGATTGCGCGAGCATACCAATACCCCTTGTGCTTACTGTTACTACGATTGTCTTGATACATACGGAATTTGATTGACATAACTTGAATGATTTTAATAAGTGAAACAATTAAATTAAGGACATCTATGCATAGTTCATGACCTATTCTAAACAATGGCTTGCATGCTTTTCATCTGCCTCTCCACTCCGCCCTCCCCTCACCACGATTTGAGGGGAGGGACATCTACACGGAAAGTAACTGCGACAAAAAAGTGTAAAATTAAGTAAACAAGTGAACAAGTAAACATGTAAATGCGTAAACAAGTAAACAAGTAAACACATAAACAAGCGAACAAGTAAACATGTAAAAAGACAAATAACTAAACAAGCAAAAGCCTAAAAACGTATAAAAATATAAAGGTAAAAGTTGGAAAACACAAAAACGTAAAAACATACTTCACCATAAACATAAAGGATTAAAAATATGAAAAGATATTCACGTAAATAATTAAAATATTAATGTTCAGCGTCTTGAAGGGCCTACTCCACCGTTTCGGCGACAAAAAAGTGAATTGTTTTGCCCTCGCTCTGACGCCTATTTCTCCCCGAGAATCTGGTGTCTGTTCCTCCCATCCCGCCTATAACTGATGTGGATCCATCGCTTACAGGTGGCCTCCAACGGCTCCAAAATCATCTGATCGAAGTCTGTTTGGCGAAGCACAGCAGCGTATCTTCGACACATCTCTGCCCCTGTGACGTGGATATCCACTGCCTCACCCCGTAGGTGTTGGGAGTCGAATGCCCCATGAATGGCCTTATTCAACACTGGCGAACGGTAGCCACTCGTAACAATAACACGGCCGACACGACGGCGGAGGGGTTCGAGCACACACTCGCAAAGGGCCTTGAGATTTTCCATCACCTCCTCGCGAAGCACCTCACCATCGCGCCCCTCCGTCTTAGGCACGTTCTTTATCCGCCGCTTCACGGCCTCACCCGAGCGCATCATCTCGCCCACCGTGAAATGTGGTGAGAGTCGTTTGCTAAGGTCTATCTCGTTAAAAAGATTATCGTTCATCATATACCTTATATATAATAGATTGTTTGACTTCTCATTGTCTGGTCCATCTCCCACCGACAGCCTCGTCTTCCTCAGCCCCGCCAGTCGTCTGATGCCCAGCCTGTCACCGTTTTCATTCCTGATGACGATGCAAAGGTACAACACAAAAAAGCCGATCGCAAGCAGGATATATGTAGTAATATAAGTAGCCAGACAAGGTAGTTTTTGAAGACAGGGTAACAGGGGGACGGGGCGAGACAGATGTGGTTTTTTAGACAGAATGACATAATGACAAAGGGAGACAGGGTATGGTTTTGAAGACATAATGACATAATGACAAAGGGAGAATGACATATTTTTTCTCACAGAGAACACAGAAGAACAGAATACACAAAGGCCCACAGAGACATTAAGTCAACCGATTACACAGAACGTTACAGCCACCTTTAGCTTAAACGTTCTGTGATATCTGTATGCCGGAGGCGTTCTGTGGACTCGAAACCGTGCGCTTAAAACCTCCGTGACCTCCGTGTGCTCTGTGAGAGAAAAAACTCCCCAGCGAATCTCAAGCGTTATTTCTCACATGGAGGGTGCGTTCTATTTCTCACAGATTTACACAGAAGAACAGAACACACAGCATTCCACAGAGACATTAAGTCAACCGATATCACAGAACGTTACAGCCAATGTTAGTTGAAAGG
>QWCW01000189.1_pt1 | contig 24853 bp, 16 predicted proteins | sample 1972691 | NCBI WGS metagenome assembly QWCW01 (sample SAMN09866698, study PRJNA288562) | Human oral metagenome isolate pre2_saliva, whole genome shotgun sequencing... | reverse complement strand
CAGTAAAAGGTGATTGGTTGGTGGGTGATGGCTGTTGACTGAAAGCTAACGGGTGTGACTATTCAGCAACTCCATGTTCGGAACCCCTCTCTACCAAAAAAAGGAATATCAACAACCAACACCCAACACCGAAAAATAAAGTTAATGAGCATCAGATTAAATAAAGCAATTCGAGAATTGAATATAGGACTCCAAACGGCAGTGGAGTTCTTAGAGAAGAAGCCAGAGTTAGGCGAAGTGAAAAATGAGCTTAACTTCAAGCTAAGCGAGGGTCAGTACAAGGCTCTTGTAGATGCCTTCAATAATGATAAGGAGGTAAAGAAGGACGCAGCTAAGCTTTTACAGAAGAAGACGAAAGAGAAGAAAAGTTCGGCTGATCATAAGGGAGAGACTGTCGTTAAGACTGAGCGTCAGCAGTTTAAGCCAGTTGGAAAGATTGATCTTGATCAGCTGAATAAATCTACTGCGAAGAAAAAAGATGTTGCTCCTGCTGTAGCTGCCGTTAAACCTGCAGAGGAGAAGAAAAAGGTAGAGAAGCATGATGCACATAAGAAGCATGTAGCTAATAAAGAAGAAGCAAAGATTGAAGCACCAAAGGCCGAGAAGCCTGCTGCTCCAAAAGCTGAGTCTGTAAAGAAAGAAACTCCTGCTACGGCTGAAGTGAAATCTGAAGCAAAGGAAGATGCTAAGGTCGAAGTTGTTGCCTCTAAAACACAGCAAGCTGAAACTACGGCTGCAGACGAAAAGAAAGATAATGGTTTGTTCATGACCAAGAATGAAAAGAAAATCTTGAATACACCTAAGGTGAATGTCTTGGGTAAGATTGACCTCAGTACTTTGAACCAGAGCACTCGTCCTAAAAAGAAGAGTAAGGAGGAACGCCGAAAAGAGCGTGAAGAGAAGGCTGGTCAGGGTAATGGTCAGGGCAAGAAAAAACGCGTTCGTATAAACAAGGAACGTGTTGATATCAATGCTGCCGCTAACCAGCAGCAGAATCAGAACGGTAAGAAAGGCAATAACAATAACGGTGGTGGCAACAAGAATGCGGGCAAGAAGAACCGTAACCGTAATCAAAAACCTTTAGAGGTTGATGATGAGGCTGTAGCACGCCAGGTAAAGGAGACACTTGCTCGTTTGACAAGCAAGAGTCAGAATAAGAAAGGTGCTAAGTATCGTAAGGAAAAGCGTGATGCCGTTCAAGAGCGTTTGAATGCAGAGGCTAAGGCAGAACGCAAGGAAAGTAAGATATTGAAGCTGACAGAGTTTGTTACTGTTTCTGAATTGGCAACAATGATGAATGTACCAGTAACAAATGTCATCTCCACTTTGATGTCTGTCGGTATTATGGTATCTATCAACCAGCGCTTGGATGCTGAGACCATTAATCTTGTGGCTGATGAGTTTGGCTTCAAGACAGAGTATGTAAGTGCTGAAGTGCAGGAAGCTGTTAGTGAAGAGGAGGATGATGAGAATGACCTCATCTCACGCGCTCCAATCGTTACAGTCATGGGTCACGTTGACCATGGTAAGACTTCTTTGCTTGACCACATCCGTAACACGAATGTGATTGCTGGTGAGGCTGGTGGTATTACCCAGCACATTGGTGCTTATGGTGTGACATTGGAGAATGGTCGTAAGGTAACCTTACTGGATACTCCAGGTCATGAAGCATTTACTGCTATGCGTGCTCGTGGTGCGCAGGTAACCGATATTGTGATTATCATTATTGCAGCTGATGACTCTGTGATGCCTACTACCAAGGAGGCTATTGCACATGCACAGGCTGCAGGTGTACCAATGGTATTTGCAATTAATAAGATAGATAAGCCAGGAGCTAATCCTGATAAGATTCGTGAGGATTTGTCACAGATGAATCTGCTCGTTGAAGAGTGGGGTGGTAAGTATCAGTGTCAGGAAATCAGCGCTAAGAAGGGTGTTGGTGTAAACGACCTTCTTGACAAAGTGTTGCTCGAAGCTGATATGCTTGATCTCAAGGCGAACCCTAACCGTAAGGCAACGGGTACCATTATTGAGTCATCTCTTGATAAAGGTCGTGGTTATGTTAGTACGGTTCTCGTATCTAACGGTACGCTGAAGATTGGTGATAACGTCATCGCTGGTACTTCATGGGGTCGTATCAAGGCTATGTTTAATGAGCGTAACCAGCGTATCGAGAGTGCTGGACCAGCAGAGCCTGCAATCATCCTCGGTCTGAATGGTGCACCTACAGCTGGTGATACCTTCCACGTTATGGAAACAGAGCAGGAGGCACGTGAGATTGCTAACAAGCGTGAGCAATTGCAACGTGAGCAGGGCTTGCGAACACAGACTCGTCTTACATTGTCTGATATCTCTCATCGTATTGCACGTGGCGAGTTCCATGAGATGAATATCATTGTGAAGGGTGATACTGATGGTTCTATCGAGGCGTTGTCTGACTCATTCATCAAACTGTCAACTGAAAAGGTTAACGTAAACGTTATCAGTAAGGCTGTAGGTCAGATTTCAGAGAATGATGTTATGTTGGCATCTGCTTCTGATGCTGTCATCGTTGGCTTCCAGGTTCGTCCTTCTGCTGATGCACGTCGCTTGGCCGATCGTGAAGGTGTTGAAATCAATACTTACTCTGTCATTTATGACGCTATTGATGACGTGAAATCTACAATGGTAGGTATGCTTGACAAGGTGAAGAAAGAAATCATTACTGGTCAGTTTGAGGTTAAGCAGGTATTTAAGATCTCTAAAGTTGGAACAGTTGCCGGTGGTATCGTCACTGAAGGTAAGGTTCACAGCAAGGATAAGGGTCGCGTAGTCCGTGATGGCATCGTTGTTCATACTGCTCCTATTGATGCACTGAAGCGTTATAAGGACGATGTGAAGGAAGTTGCGGCAGGACTTGAGTGTGGTATCTCACTTGTCAATTATAATGATTTGCAAGTAGGTGATATCATTGAAACCTTCACGGAGATTGAGGTTGAACAGAAATTGTAATAATATAAAAAACCGTCTTTTCTCCAATAAAGGAGCAAAGACGGTTTTTTCTTCATGGTAACAAATGTTTCCATTGAACTATGTGGCATACTTCTTGTATGCTTACAATGTTGTATATAAGTGTTGAGAATAGAGATGGCGGGAACGAAAAACTTATTGTTGGATCCATAAGAACGATAGGTTTAAGTGAGTCAAACAATAGGTGTTGAAAAGGTGGATAGCATATCAGAATGCGCTAAAGGTTATAGATAAAAGATATACAGTAATGAAAGTATTATGTCTTAATCTACTACCTCTTCTAATTATTAAGCGACTTCCTTCTCTTTAATCCCAAAAAACAAATGTCTGAGAACAAAAATAATGAATTTGTAAAGAAGGTCGCAGAGCAGAAGTATGAGTTCGGCTTTACGACTGATGTACATACAGAGGTCATTCCGAAAGGTTTGAACGAGGATGTCGTTCGACTTATTTCGCAGAAAAAAGGGGAACCAGATTGGCTCCTCGATTTTCGTTTGAAGGCCTTCCGTTACTGGCAGACACTCCCCATACCAACTTGGGGACACTTGCGTTTGCCTGAGTTACATCTGCAGGATATCTCTTATTATGCTGATCCGTTAGCGAAGAAGCCTAAGAACAAAGAGATTGATCCAGAGTTAGCAAAAACTTTTGATAAGTTAGGTATTCCTTTGGAAGAGCGTCTGGCTTTGAGTGGTACGGCAGTTGATGCCATTATGGATTCAGTGTCAGTGAAGACTACCTTTAAGAAGCAATTGGCTGAGAAGGGTATCATCTTCTGCTCTATTGGTGAGGCAGTTCAGGAGCACCCTGATTTGATACGTAAGTATCTTGGAAGTGTGGTCCCTTATCGTGATAACTATTCTGCAGCACTCAACTCTGCGGTGTTTAGTGATGGTTCCTTTGTATATATCCCTAAGGGAGTTCGTTGTCCAATGGAACTTAGTTCATACTTCCGTATCAATGCAATTAACACGGGTCAGTTTGAACGTACGCTGATTGTAGCTGACGATGATTCATACGTTAGTTATCTTGAGGGCTGTACCGCTCCTATGCGTGACGAGAATCAGTTGCATGCAGCTGTAGTTGAAATTGTTGTATTGGACAATGCAGAGGTAAAATACTCTACTGTTCAGAACTGGTATCCTGGTGACGAGAACGGCAAGGGTGGTGTTTTAAACCTAGTTACAAAGCGTGGTGAACTTCGTGGGGTAAACTCAAAGCTGTCATGGACACAGGTAGAGACAGGTTCTGCTATTACTTGGAAGTATCCTTCTTGCGTGCTGAAGGGTGATAACTCACAGGCAGAGTTCTATTCTGTTGCTGTGACAAATAACTATCAGGAAGCGGATACGGGTACGAAGATGATTCACATGGGTAAGAATACTAAGAGTACGATCATCTCTAAGGGTATCTCTGCTGGCCATAGTCAGAACTCTTATCGTGGTCTTGTTCGTGCTACAGCGAATGCAGAAAATGCTCGTAACTATTCAAGTTGTGACTCTCTTCTCTTGGGTTCTGACTGCGGTGCTCACACTTTCCCTTATATGGATATTCATAATGATACAGCCATTGTTGAGCATGAGGCTACGACATCCAAGATTAGCGAAGATCAGCTCTTCTATTGTAATCAACGTGGTATTCCTACAGAGGATGCTGTTGGATTGATTGTCAATGGTTATGCTAAAGATGTCCTCAACAAGCTCCCGATGGAGTTTGCTGTAGAAGCACAGAAGCTTCTCTCGGTGACATTGGAAGGAACAGTAGGATAGAATGATTAAACTATGGATATGCGAAGGGGCATACTGATAACATTTGGCTTGCTGCTTACAACAATGCTTCAAGCCCAATCATGGCAGCCAAGGTCATGGCAGAAGTATCTTATTGGTGAACAAGTAAAAAGGGAGTCATTAAGCGGTTGTCATTCAGTAATGGGTAGCGTTGTTGTACCAACGCCTTATGACCCTCGTCTCTTTCGCACAGTAATTGGGTCTGATATCATAAAGGATATTCGTCCTTATAAGAAGAAAGCTAAGCTAATCTTCGGCGATACAGATCAATCTCAATCAGTATTTGCTGAACAAGATGCTGCTACAGAGCGTGCTCGTATGGTAGAGGGAGATTATGATTCTGGATTTGGTATCTTCTCAGCCATTCTGGCAACTGTTGCTGATATAATAGGTAACAATCTTAAAGTAAAGAATAAATAATATGTTAGAAGTAAGAAACCTGCACGCAACCATTGCAGGTAAAGAAATATTAAGAGGCATCAACCTCACAATTAAAGATGGTGAGATTCATGCTATTATGGGTCCTAATGGCTCTGGTAAGTCAACACTGAGTGCAGTACTCACAGGTAATCCTCTTTATGAGGTAACTGATGGTATGGCATTGTTTAATGGCAAGAATCTCTTGGAGATGAAGCCTGAGGACCGTTCACATGAGGGACTCTTCTTATCTTTCCAGTATCCAGTAGAGATACCAGGTGTAAGTATGACTAACTTCATGAAGGCCGCTATCAATGCAAAGCGTGCCTATGAAGGATTAGAACCAATGAAGGCTGCAGAGTTTATGGCACTTATGCGTGAGAAGCGTCAGTTGGTAGGTATGGACTCTACACTCTCTCGTCGTAGTGTAAACGAGGGCTTTTCTGGTGGTGAGAAGAAACGCAATGAGATTTTCCAAATGGCAATGTTAGAGCCAAAGCTCAGTATTCTTGATGAGACAGACTCTGGTCTTGATGTTGATGCTATGCGTATTGTAGCTGAGGGTGTAAACAAGATGCACAATGAAACAACATCAGCAATAGTAATTACGCACTATGAACGACTACTGGATATGATAAAGCCTGATGTGATTCATGTTCTTTATAAGGGTCGCATTGTGAAGACTGCAGGTCCTGAACTTGCTAAGGAGATTGAGCAACGCGGTTACGATTGGATTAAGGAAGAAGTTGAGGCAGAGGGATAATGGTCAGCTTGAGGGAAATTGTTATTAAGCTAAGTTAGCAATTATGATCCTAGGAGTCCTAGGAAACCTAGCAATCCTAGGAACCCTAGTAACCCTAGGCCACCTAGTTCTAAAAAAATGTTAGTATCCCTTGCTTGAACCCTTTAGATAAAACCTCCAAAAAGAAATTACAATGCAAAGCGAAAAACAATATATAGACCTCTACACAGAGGTGCAGCAACTTATTAAGCAACATGCTGCACCTGTGCTTAATGAGGTGCGTGATAAGGCTTTTGAAGACTTCCGTCGTCAGGGCTTTCCAACCAAGAAGGTGGAACGCTATAAATATACGGATATGCAAAAGCTCTTTGAACCAGATTATGGCTTGAACCTCAACCGCCTTGAGATTCCTGTGAATCCTTATGAGACATTCAGATGTGATGTGCCCAATCTGAGTACTTCTTTATATTTTATAGTCAATGATCAGTTCTATACGAAGGCTCTTCCAAACGTAAAACTCAATGATGGAGTTGTCGTTGATAGCCTTAATCATGTGGCTATGGAACAGCCAGAATTGGTAAAGAAGTACTATGGTAAGCTGGCTAATACGGAGAAAGATGCTGTTACGGCACTTAATACGATGCTAGCACAGGATGGTCTCTTTATTTATGTTCCAAAGAATGTGGAGCTTGACCGTACAGTTCAGATTATAAACATTCTCCGTTCTGATGTCGATCTGATGGTTAATCGTAGAGTGATAATAGTGTTGGAAGAAGGTGCTAAGGCACAGTTTCTTTTCTGTGATCACGCTGCTGATAATAAGAACTTCCTTGCTACACAGGTGATAGAAGCCTTTGTTGGTGAAAATGCATGTCTCGAGTTGAACTGTATGGAAGAGACGCATGCAAAGAATGTACGTGTATCAAATGTCTATATAGAACAGCAACGTAATTCACGTGCAAGCCACAATGTCATAACATTGCATAATGGTGTAACTCGTAATATGCTCGACCTTGTGTTTAAGGGAGAGGGTAGCGAGTGCTTCTGTAATGGTTGTGTGATAGCTGATAAGAACCAGCATGTTGATAACAATACGCTTATCGACCACCAAGTACCTCATTGTACGAGTAACGAACTTTATAAGTATGTACTTGACGAAAATGCTGTCGGTGCTTTTGCTGGTCGTGTACTTGTTCGTAAGGGTGCACAGAAGACGCTCTCACAGGAGAACAACCGCAATCTTTGCGCCAGCAAGACAGCTCGTATGTTTACCCAGCCAATGCTTGAGATTTATGCGGATGATGTTCAGTGTAATCACGGGTCAACTGTTGGTCAGTTAAATGATGCGGCACTCTTCTATATGCAGCAGCGTGGTATTGATAAGAAAGAAGCAAAGCTCCTCCTTGAGTTTGCTTTTATCAATGAGGTAATCGACAAGATGGAACTTGAACCATTGCGCGATCGTCTCCACCATTTGGTAGAGAAGCGTTTCCGTGGTGAGCTTGATAAGTGCGAAGGATGCAATTTGTGTAAATAATTTGGTATTGGGCTTTATTAGCCCAATTAGCCTTATTGGCTCAATTAGCCTTATTAGCCCAATAAAAAGATGTACGATATAAACAAAGTAAGGGAAGATTTCCCAATTCTCTCTCGCACCATTTATGGCAAACCGCTGGTTTACCTTGACAATGGTGCTACCACACAGAAACCACTCTGTGTGCTGGATGCTATGCGGGAGGAATACCTCAATGTAAATGCCAATGTACATCGAGGTGTGCACTGGATGTCTCAGCAAGCTACTGATCTGCACGAGGCTGCTCGTGAGACTGTACGTAAGTTCATCAATGCACCTTCAATAAGTGAGATAGTCTTCACTCGTGGTACAACAGAAAGTTTGAATCTCGTTGCATCAAGTTTCGTTGAAGGCTGTATGAAGGAAGGTGATGAGGTTATTATTTCAGCGATGGAGCATCACTCAAACATTGTTCCTTGGCAGTTGCAAGAACAACGCAAAGGGATTGTTCTGAAAGTTATTCCAATGACCGATGAGGGCGAACTCGAGCTTGATGCTTACGAAAATCTTTTCACAGAACGCACAAAACTTGTCAGCGTAACACAGGTAAGTAACGTTCTTGGAACAATCAACCCGGTGAAGAAGATGATTCGTATTGCCCACGAACATGGTGTACCTGTAGTAGTGGACGGTGCGCAAAGCGTTCCTCACTTTGCCGTTGATGTGCAAGATCTCGATTGCGATTTCCTCGCTTTTAGTGGTCATAAGGTGTATGGTCCTACAGGAGTTGGCGTTCTTTTTGGTAAAGAAGAGTGGCTTGACAGGCTACCACCATATCAAGGAGGTGGCGAAATGATAGAACGTGTCAGCTTTGAAAAGACTACCTTTGAACGGCCTCCTTTGAAGTTTGAGGCGGGAACTCCTGACTATGTTGCTACGCATGGACTTGCTACAGCCCTTGATTATGTGTCTTCCTTGGGTATGGATAATATCCTCGCTCACGAACAAGATCTTACGCATTATGCGCTCCAACAGTTACGCGAGATTGAAGGGATGCATATCTATGGACATTATCATGACAGCGGAGATGCCGTTATCAGCTTCAATGTAGGTGATATTCATCACATGGATTTAGGTACGTTGCTCGATCAGCTAGGTATTGCTGTCCGTACAGGTCACCATTGTGCCCAACCTTTAATGGATCGTCTTGGTATCTTAGGTACTGTTCGAGCTTCCTTCGGACTCTACAATACACGTGAGGAAGTTGATGCCGTAGTTGCAGGTATCAAGCGTATTGCAATGATGTTTTAGGGAAATAGGTAAATGAAAACAGGCGTTCATAAATGTTTTATAATGTTTATGGACGCCTGTTATTACGAAAGTATATGGAGTCGCTCATCCCTTCTTGCATTTATAAAGACTGAAGGCAAACCAAGCCAAACAGATTCCTTGCAAAAGCATTGAGGAAACTATAGGAAATACTGTTAGGATAAATGCCAACTGAGCCTGTGTGATATACGAAGCTTGCTTGCTACTCACCTCTCGTTCAAGAACAGCACTGTAATATTTACGTAGCCATTCCTTTGGAGTTTGGAACCATGTTGCAACATCTGTGAAGAAACGACTAAGCTCGTTATACGATGTGTTACGCTCTGTGAGAATCATTTCCTTTTTCATATTCTTTTGTTTTTAATTGTTTGCTATATAAATAAGGTGTAAAACCTGTCATTGGTTTACGTTTGCAAAAATAGCCGTGTGTTGTGCAACTAATGTTCACTCGCTTAAAAATATTTGTTATATAAACTTAACACGAAAGGTTCTTTAACTTTTAAATCCAGTTACTCATGCTGAAAAGTCATTATTATGAAGACCTTATTGAAGCAGGTTGCGATGAGGCAGGACGGGGATGTCTTGCAGGAAGTGTTTATGCTGCAGCTGTAATTTTGCCGCCCGACTATCAAAATGAGTTGTTAAACGATTCTAAGAAGCTTACAGCTAAGAAGCGTTATGCACTTCGTGAGGAGATTGAAAGAGATGCCATTGCGTGGGCTGTTGGTATCGTTACGCCTAAAGAGATAGACAAGATAAATATTCTCAATGCTTCTTTTCTTGCTATGCATCGTGCTTTAGAGCAGTTGAAGGTTCGTCCACAAGCAATCATAGTTGATGGCAATCGCTTCAATCCTTATGAAGATTTACCTTTTACAACCATTATCAAAGGTGATGGGAAGTATCTTTCTATAGCTGCGGCCTCTATTCTTGCAAAGACTTATCGCGATGATTATATGCTTTCCTTGGCAGAGGAATATCCGCAATATGACTGGCAATCAAATATGGGTTACCCAACAAAAAAGCATCGTCAGGCAATTCGTGAATATGGCATCACACCTTACCATCGCAAAAGCTATAACCTTCTGGGTGATGGACAACTCTCTTTTGACTTTTAATTATTAATATTTCTAGCGTGATATTTTCAATCCATTCTCTCTGACGAATTTCTTTAACTCCTGTCAGAGAGGAGTTAAAGAAATTATCACATAAAATACGAGATTAGTTTTATTTTAAATTGCTGTCATTTTTAACATTTTATGTATCTTGTTGAAACAGAACAAGTAAAGCACCTATTATAAATGACAGGAATGACAGGAACTAAGATTTATGAATAGTCTGACAAAACGAAATCGGCTAATTGTTATAAACTTCCTCTCCATCAACACCCAACACCCATCACCCGTCACCCACTTTGGAATAGTCATATTTTTTACAAGAAAGTGATTTTTTAGTTTTAGCTATATTTAATCTCAATTTCTTCTTTTGCAATAAAACAGGTCCTTATAGCTTATAAATCCTAACTATTATCTCGAAAAATGTGATAAAACTTTATTTTTATGCAATAACATAGTGCTTTTTTACAATTGATTATTAATAAATGTAAAAAAGGTTGATTTATTTTATAACTTTTTGGGAACTATCAAAAGTCTCTATAACTTTGTATCAGATTAGGATAAATCCTTGTTATTTTGTGGGAGTTTGTAACTTTCTTAGGTGTAAAAGGTTTGGTTTTGAAACAATTTGTTTTATATTCATTTAATAGAGATTTTATGGAAAGAAGACTAATGATGTTTTTAGTCAGCCTATTCCTAAGTTTAGGAACGGCTTTGGCGCAGACAGAGGTTAGCGGAACAGTTGTATCCTCGGAGGACGGATTGCCTGTAGTTGGTGCTTCTGTTCTTGTTGTTGGCACACCAGTCGGCGTTGTGACTGACATTGATGGTAAGTTCCGTCTTAATGTACCTGCAGGAAAAAATCAGTTGCGTTTTCAGTATGTCGGGTTAAAAACCCAGGTTGTTTCTGCAGTAGATGGTATGAAAGTTGTCATGAAAGCAGAATCTGGTTCACTTGATGAGGTGATTGTTACGGGTTATGGTAACTTTAAGAAGTCAAGCTTTACAGGTGCTGCGGCAAATGTTGACCCTGGTAAGTTAGCCGATGTCCCTGTGGCATCTGTCCAGGACAAATTGGCTGGTTCCGTACCAGGCGTTACTGTTACGAGTGCATCTGGTGCTCCTGGTTCTGTAAGTAACATCCGTATCCGTGGTATGGGTTCTATCAATGCGGGTAATGAACCTTTATATGTTATTGATGGTACGCCAATGATATCAGGAGATATCAACGGTATGGGACAAGGTAACTATAATGAGTCTGGAACGAATGTTCTTGCTACCTTGAACAGTAATGATATTGAGTCTATCACAGTCATAAAGGATGCTGCTGCAGCTTCTCTTTATGGTTCACGTGCTGCAAATGGTGTGATTGTCATCACAACAAAGAGTGGTAAGAAAGGTAAAACATACGTTGATTTCCGTAGCGATTGGGGTTTCTCTAACGTAGCGATTAACTATCGTCCTGTGTTAGGAGGCGATGCACGTCGTGAACTCTTGCTTCTTGGTTTGAAGAATTATGCACTTTACAAGGAAGGTATGAGTGCAACTGATGCTGAGAATTTTGCCAATGAGAATATCAACGACTTTGCAGCGAAGCCAACTGTAGGTTATGATGAAAATGGTAAACCTATAACTGCTTGGACTGATTGGAAAAATCTTTTATTTAAGACAGGTCACCATCAAAACTATCAGGTTAGTTTGAGTGGAGGTAATGAGGATACACGTTTTTATACTTCATTATCTTACATGAAGCAGACAGGTATCTTCTCTAATCAGGGAATGGAACGCTTCACGGGTAATGCGAATTTAACACATAAGTTTGGTGATTTCACATTGACCTACTCTTCTTTGTTCTCAAAGATTAATCAGAAGCTTACGAACGATGGAGGTGCTTCTTTCTCAAGCCCTATCGCCAATTATGCTTTTATCCAGAGTCCATCATCAGTAGCTTACTTGCCTGATGGTTCTTTAGCTCGTGGTGCTGAAACGAATAGTTTGGTTAATGTAAACCCAATCTATGAGGCTTTGCATACTTATGATAAGACAGACATTAAGCGTGCCTTCAACTCTTTAAAATTAGATTGGAATATATGGGATGCTCTTCACTTAAGTGAGAAGGTAACATACGATTTCACTTCAAATAATGAAGATGTGCTTTGGGACCGTTTGTCAAATGATGGAGCTCCTGCAGGTAATATGCAACGTTACACGGGTACTATCAGTCAGTTGAATGATCAGACTCAGCTGTCTTACGTGAAGTCTTTCGGACTTCATAATGTTGATGCGCTTTTAGGTTTCGAGACTGAGAAATACACCCTAAAGTATAATTATCTTAATGGTAGTGATTATCCAGGTGACCTCTATGAGTTTGGCAATGCTGGTACGACAAGTGCAAGTAGTGATGTGAGCGGTTATTCTCTCGTAAGCTGGTTGGGACGTGTTAATTATAACTTTAACAACAAGTATTATGCTGGTGTAAGTTTCCGTCGTGACGGCAGCAGCCGCTTAGCTAAAGACAATCGTTGGGGTAATTTCTGGTCTGTCTCTGCAGCTTGGCGTTTTGGTTCAGAGAAGTTTATGCAGCCAATCATAAAGGTTGTTAGCGATGGTAAGTTGCGTCTTAGTTATGGTGTGAATGGTACGTTGCCAGGTAGTTATTATGGCTATGCAAACTGGTATAAGTACGGAAAGTATTATAACGGAAAGTCAGGTATGGCTATTGTCGGTATTGGTAATCCAGAACTACAATGGGAAAAGAATCGTGCTGTCAATGTTGGTCTTGACTTGACCTTCCTTAATCGTATCTCTTTCACCTTCGATTATTATGTACGTACAACATCCGACCTTATCTTTGATTTGCCAGTGTCAGCCGTACCTGGTTATTATAGTAATGGCGGAACTCCAAGTAAAGCTGTTAATGTTGGTTCATTGCGTAACAGAGGTTTTGAGGTAACTATTCAAAGTAACAACCTCCAGACAAAAGATTTCTCATGGACAACTATGTTGAACTTTGGTCACAATCATAATGAGCTGACAAAGATTTATGGTGAAGAGAATCAGATTATAAGCGGTGTTCGTATTCATAAGGTAGGCGAACCTTACTATAGTTACTATGGATATGAATATGCTGGTGTTGACCCTGCTACGGGTAAGGAGTCTTTCTATATCAACGACGGAACAAGTAATGCACGTAATACAACTGTCGATCCTAATAAGGCGAAAAAGGTTATTATGGGTAACCACGAAACAAAGTTAGAGGGTGGTTTCAGTAATAACATTACTTGGAAGTTCATTGACTTTGGCTTTAACTTCACTTTCTCACTTGGTGGTAAGGCTTTCGATGCAGCTACATGGCAACATAATAATGGGAACTACACCTTTGGTGGCCAGGTACCAACCTATTATGATATCAATAAGATGTGGACAGGACCTGGTGATACGAATGCTTCACAGCCTGTATTCCAGTATGGTAACACAAGTGAGGTCTCTTCTCGCTGGTTGATGCCAACAGATTATCTGCGTCTGAAGAGTTTGACACTTGGGTTTAGTGCACCATCTCATTGGGTGTCACGTATCGGTTTGAGCAAGGCACGTGCTTTCTTCTCTGCAAGCAACCTGCTGACGTTTAAGTCAAAGGATTTGTATGTTGATCCAGAAATGCGTGTTGATGGTGTTTGCACATTCCAGACACCTGGATTGCGTACCTTTACCTTTGGTATCGAACTTGGTTTTTAATAATTAATTGAACTTACTTATGAAAAGAACTTATAAGAATATATATAGCCTCGTACTTGCCGCAGGTGTAATGCTCGGTATGGCATCCTGTGGTGATGAATTTCTCGATCAGAGACCGAGTGATGGTGTTCTCGAAAATGAAGCTATCAAGAGTAGTTCAGATTTGTCAACAGCTCGTATAGGTATGTATGCAGCTTTGAAGGGCTCTTCTAGCTTTAATGATTATTATGGTGCACAGATGTTCCTTTATGGAGAGATGCACGGCGAGGATTTGCAGTATAATTCAAAGTATGGAAGTAATCGTGCATCGTTCTATTACAAAATGGAATATACCACAGCTTCTAACTTTAACACTTCTACTGCTATCTGGCAGTCACCTTATATTGTTATTCAAACGGCCAATCATATCATCGAAGCTGTTGATGGCGGTAAGTTAACTGATAAGGATGACGCTGATGCAAAGGCATTGATGGGACAGGTTCGTGCTGAAGCATTGGTGTTGAGAGCTATGGCTACGTTCGATCTGACACGTATCTACGGAAAGCCTTATACTGAGGATAATGGTGCATCGTTAGGTGTTCCTTTGGTGACAAACGTCATTTCTGCGAGTGAAAAACCTTCGCGTAGTACTGTTGCTGAGTGTTATGCTCAGGTACTTAAGGACCTTAATGAGGCGATCAACTCTGGTAATTTGTCAAAAAAGCCTGAAGTTGGTTACATGGGGCTTTATGCAGCTAAGGCTCTTCTCTCTCGTGTTTACCTTACAAAGGGTGATTGGGCAAATGCACTTTCTACAGCTGAAGACGTAATCAACAATTCAGGTAAAAATCTCTGGACTGCTGACGAGTATGTTGATGCATGGAAGAAAGACGATAAGAATCATAATAATGAGATGCTTTTCGAACTCTCTGTTACTAACAACAAGGACTGGAATGATAGAGAGGGGATTGCTTATTTATATGCCGAAAATCGTCCTGATATCGCTGGTTATGGTGATGTTTGTGCTACAAAGAGCTTCGTTAAGCTCCTTGCACAAGATTCATTAGATGTTCGTGCAAACGTGTTCTTGGCTCCTTACTCTGATAAGAAGAAAGTCTTTAATGGAGCTAGGGTCTATTTGAATAAGATGCCTGCAGCTAATGGGGATGTTCGTTATGCTAATATCCCTATGCTCCGTCTTTCTGAAGTTTATCTCAATGCAGCGGAAGCAGCCTTCAGATCTGGTAATACTGCAAAAGCTGCTTTGTACTTAAACGATATTATCAAGAATCGTACAAGTGATGCCTCAAAGCAAGTGACATCAGCAGATGTTACCTTAGCGCGTATCTTGTTGGAGCGTCGTAAGGAACTTGTTGGTGAGGGTCAACGCTTCTTTGATGCACTGCGTAATAATGAGACGATAACACGTTATACGAATGATGCTGACCGTGGCTGGCACGATGTGTTGACGACTGATGCTCGTAGTTATAGTCGTGATTATTACAAGGCGTATGCTGCTATTCCTGGTTATGAGGTAGATGCAAATGCAAATCTTAAGAAACAGCAGAATACGGGTTATAGTAATTAGTAAACAGTTGTATTGTAATAAATGAGAATGTGGGGATTAGTTGTTTTACAGCTAATCCCCTTTTTTAGGCTCTTTTGGTGCGGATGCCCAGCACCATGTGTGCGGGTGCTGAGCACGAAGTGTGCGGATGGTATGCACGAAGTGTGCGGATAGTAAACATTGTTTAATATAACATGATGCAATGTTCTGTTTGTTATCTGTAAGGAGTTCTCAAGATTATTTATATTCCATCACTTCCGTTTTATCCTCAAATCGTTCATTAAAAGTCTTGGAAAATAAGGTGTTATGAAATATCTATCAGTTAATGAAGAAGAAATATTTTTTTAACATGATAATAGTTAGATATCTGGAATCCTCTGGCACATAGAAAATGAAATACTCAAATGGGTGGTTTGCTTTTATTGGTTAGAATATACTTAAATGAAGCCTATTTGTAAGGTTTAGGTTTGCCGGTTTCCTTACAAATAAGGATATGTATCAACACTACTTTTTTGTTTTGTGTGTTGAAAAAAACCTTTTTAGTAGCAAATGTTTGTTTAACATACAATAACATGTAGAAGTGTCTATATCACAATAATGTAATTTTATTTACCGATATGAATGGTTTTTTGTTTGTTTTTATGCTTAAAAGTGATACTTCTATATATTACGCAGTTAATAAATGTGAAATATTCGAGCTAAAGTTCATTCCCATTTGGAACTTTAAAAAGCGTACACTATCTTTGTGAATTGTTAAATCTATTATACAATAATCTTTATCGTTTTATAATACCTTACGTGTTAATAATTTAAGTCTGAAATAGTTTGTTTTTTATATTAATTAAAGAGAGAATTTATGGAAAAAAGACTAATGATGTTTTTAGTCGGTCTATTCCTAAGTTTAGGAACAGCACTGGCGCAAACAGAGATTAGCGGAACTGTAGTTTCCTCAGACGATGGACAGCCCGTTGTTGGTGCGTCTATCCTTGTTGCAGGGACACAGACGGGTACAGTAACCGACGTGGATGGTAACTTCCGCCTTTCAGTACGATCTGGTGCTAAACTAGTCGTGTCTTACGTAGGTATGCTTACCAAGACTGTTTCTGCATCTAATGGTATGAAAGTCACGCTTTCTCCTGATGACAAAGGTCTCGATGAGGTCGTTGTTGTGGCTTATGGTACAGCAAAACGCCAGTCTATTACTGGTTCTGTTGCTGTAGTTGACTCAAAGAAGATTTCTGATCGTATTAGTACAACGGTGACTGGTGCGTTGGAAGGCTCTGCTCCTGGTGTACAGGTTAATAACTCTTATGGTGAGCCTGGTGCAACACCAAAAATTCACATCCGTGGTGTGGGTACGTTGGTAAGTGGCGCTGATCAGCCTCTTTACATCGTTGATGGTACGCCATTCGAAGGTAATATCGCAGAATTGAACCCAAGCGATATTGAGTCAATGTCTGTATTGAAGGATGCTTCTTCTGCTGCCCTTTATGGTAACCGTGCTGCTAATGGTGTTGTCTTGATCACTACCAAGAAGGCTAAGTTTACTACAAAGCCTAATATCACAGTGAAGATGGACCAAGGTTTCTACAGACGTGGTATTGCTGAGTATGACCGTTTAGGTCCAGACCAGTGGATGGAGGCTTCATGGCAAGCTATGAGAAATTATGCTTTGTCTGGCGGTATTGTTACTAATGATGCAGCTGCAGCAGCCTATGCAACCCAGCATTTGATTCCTGATTACGTAAAACGTAATATCTATGATGCAGCCGATGGTGCTCTCTTTGATGCGAATGGTAAGTTGACAGCTAAGATGCGTCCTGGTTATGACGACCTCGATTGGCAGAAGGCTGTTGAGCGCACGGGTCATCGTCAGGAGTATAACCTCTCTGCTGCAGTGGCAAACGATAGATATAACATCTACTCTTCAGCTGGTTATTTGAATGAGCAGGGTTACACCTTGAACTCTGGTTATGAACGTTTTACAGGTCGTATCAATACTAATTATCATGCAAATAAGTGGTTAGAATTGGGAATGAATCTTTCTGGTACATCTTCTGTAAGAAGTTTCAATGCTGATGCTAATGGTACCTTCTTTGCAAACCCATTCTATGTTACACGTTACATGACTCCGGTTTATCCTGTTTATCTCCATAATGCAGATGGTACTTACGTCTTGGACGCAGATGGTAACAAGCAATATGACACTACTTCAGAGTATCTAAATAACCGAAATCTCCCTTATGAGATGCAAATGGATATGGACAGAATACGTAGAAACGTATTAGATGGTTTGATCTATGCAAACGTATCTTTACCATACGGCTTTACTTTGACGGGAAAGGTTGATTTGAACCATTCTAATACAAATCGTCAGACCTATAACAACTCTGTTATCGGTGATGGTGCTTCTAATAATGGTCGTCTGACAGAGAGATCTAATCAGTATATTTCTTACACAGGTCAGGAACTTTTGAACTGGGATCATAATTTTGACCTTCATCATATTGACGTTCTCCTCGGTCATGAGAACTACAGCTGGAATCGAAAGTATCATCGTGTGATGAATACCAATGGTGCAATCAATGGTTTGCGCGCTTTGAGTAACTTCGTATTAAATGCTGATACTGAAGGTTATTTCGAAGATTACAGAACAGAGTCTTACTTGGGTCGTCTTCGTTACAACTATGATGAAAAGTACTTCTTAGATTTCTCTCTCCGTCGCGATGGTTCTTCAAAGTTCCATAAGGATAAGCGTTGGGGTAACTTCTTCTCAGCTGGCGTAAACTGGAATATCAAGAAGGAGAAGTTCATGGAGAAAGTAAAGTGGGTTGATGCTTTGCGCGCTCGTGCATCATACGGTGAGGTTGGTAACGATGCTGCTGTTAACCTCTATGGCTATCAGGCACTTTATTACATCACAAAGAATGGTGGTAACCCTGCATTGGTACGTCAGAAGCTGGCTGCTCTTGATTTGAAGTGGGAGACAACTCAGACTTTCGACTTTGGCGTTGAGGGTACGCTCTTCGATCGCTTGAACTTTAGCTTAGGATATTTCGATAAGCGTTCTAAGGACTTACTCTTCGAGGTTCGCTTCCCATTGTCAGCAGGTTCTTACTATGGTAATGATTTAATAGAGAACCTTACACAGTATCAAAATATTGGTACCATCTCTAATCGTGGATTCGAAATTATGTTGAATGGTGACGTTGTACGTTCTAAGGATTGGACATGGAACCTCTCATTCGATGCTACTACGTTGAGTAATAAGGTGATTAAGTTGCCTAAGGGTGAAGATATTCTTCATGGTCAGCAGAACTACTCTGAAGGACACTCTGCATACGAGTGGTACACTTATCACTTCGTTGGTGTAGATCAGATGACTGGTAAGTCACTCTATGAGCTTGATCCTAAGCAGGAAGCTACTGCAGCATCTGCTGGTGACCTCGTTGAAATCAATGGAACAAAGTATACTACATCAACTTCTCAGGCACTACGTAAGTGGGCTGGAACAGCTCTTCCATCTGTTTATGGTTCTTTCGGTACTAACCTCCGCTGGAAAGACTTGAGTTTGTCAGTATTGATGACTTATAGCCTTGGTGGTAAGACAATGGATGGGTCTTACAGATCATTGATGTCCACAGCATCTGCCTCTTCATCTTCAGCACTCCACAAGGATGTTCTTAATTCTTGGACTGCTGCTCCTAATGGTATGACTGCTACTTCTGCTGATCGTATTGACCCTAATGGCACACCAATCCTTGATTTCAATGGTAGCACTGATAACAATGCTGTTAGTGATCGTTGGTTGACAAGTTCTTCTTATTTGATTATGAAGAACATTATGCTCACTTATCGTTTGCCAAAGTCTTTAGTAACAAAGTGGGGCCTCGGGGGTGTATCTTTAAAAGCAGGTGTTGAAAACCTCTTCACGCTCACAAGCCGTAAGGGTTTGAACCCACAGTATAGCTTTGCTGGTGGAAGTGATGATACTTATGTTTCTGCACGTGTGTTCAACTTTGGTTTGACAGTTGATCTCTAATATTGTAGAATTTAAAAAAGGAATAATATGAAATATTCAATAAATAAATTCACTGCAGGAGCTTTAATTGCTGTAGCTGCTATGACAGCATCTTGCTCCAGTGATTATCTCAATGTTTCACCATCTGAGTCGGCAGAGCCGGAAGCTGCATACGCTACAACAAGCAATGCGCGTAACACCTTGAATGGTATTGCAAAGTCGATGACCGTACAGCAGTACTACTATGGTCAAGGGTTCGCAGGTGAAAATGCGATAATGCGTATCTATGAGAACCTTCCAAGTCAGAATTATAACTATAACCGTTATGCTTCAGGTTGGGCTCCTATCCATAATCAAACGTTTCACTTCCGTTCCACAAGTATCTATGATTCTTATGCATGGACTTATTACTATCAGATTATTAACAATGCAAATGCGCTCTTAGATAAGATTGACAATGCTAAGGGTACAGAAGCTGATAGAAAGTTCATCAAAGCTTCAGCACTGACTTTCCGTGCTTATGCATTTGAAAAGTTGGTACATTACTATTGCTATCGTTGGCAGGATAGTAAAAATGGCACCACCCAGGGTTTGCCATTGCGTATCGATACTTCTAAGGGAGAATTAAAGGCTTCAACACTTGCTGAGACTTTTGCTCAGATTTATAAGGACTGCCAGGATGCTATCACGCTCTTCACAGAGAGTGGTGTGACACGTTCTACTGCCGAGAGTTGGATTCCTGACTTAAATACCGCTCATGCCGTTTATGCACGTGCAGCATTGACACGTCAGGACTATGCTACAGCTTTGGCACAAGCTAAGTTGGCAGAGAATGGTCGCCCTTTGATGAAAGGTGACGCTTACGCAGCAGGTTTCTATAAGCCAAATGATGAGTGGATTCTCGGTAGCTATGGTGATGCAAGTGAGCAGAACTGGTATTGGGCTTATGGCGTGATGGGTGCTTGTAATGGTTACTATGCAGCTACTCAGAGTACTGGCGCTGGTACTATTGGTCACGAGTTGATTACTCGTATCCCTAATAATGATGCTCGTAAGCAACTTTTTATCACTGCTGATAAGTTCCGCAGTATTAATATTACTGACAATGCGCAGGTTGACCAGACCTTTGGCATCTTGGGTATGGGTAATGAAAGTGTGTTGACACAGGCTGACTCTATCGTTAAGAAACATCAGATTTCTGGACTCTCTGCAGCTTACGCTTCTGGATATATCTATTTGGATGGTCAGATGAAGTTCTGGGTGACAGCACAGCCTGGTGTTAGTTATCTTCCTTTCATCCGTTCAAGTGAGATGGTTCTCATAGAGGCTGAGGCTAATTACTTCTTGGGTAACACTGCCGATGCACAGGCTGCATTGGTAAAACTGAATGCTACTACAGGTCGTAACGCAAGCTATACTTGTACGAAGACGGGTACTGACCTCTTTAATGAAATCAAGGATTATCGTGAAGTTGAACTTTGGGGTGAGGGTTCTGCATGGAGTGATTACAAACGTTGGAACATTCCTGTTGTTCGTCATTCATTTGCTGAAGGCGGTAATGCACACCCAGCTGTTGCAAAAACAATTGCTGTAGATTTCGGTAATAACTGGACTTGGGTAGTTCCTAAGAATGAGATTGATTACAACGATCTTTTAAAGGACAAATAAGTCATAAGTTATGGTCATATCAAGGCGGAAAGAGCAGGTCTCTTTCCGCCTTTTATGTTGTTTCCTGTCATTTCTGTCATTTGTATCTGGAGGATAACTGGTTATAAAACAAAGTGTTATTGTGAAATGTTAAAATGACAGCAAAAGGAATTAAAAGTATTTTGTGATAAATTTAGTAGCTCTTCCAAGTTTGTAAGCATTGCATCCTATAGTCATGCAGGACGATTATTTCATTGTTTGCTCAACATATTTGGAGTAAAAAGAATTGCAATGATTAAGAAAAGTGTTACCTTTGCGTTATCTTCATATAGATTTGTTGGAGAAATGAGGTTTGATAAACTAAAAAAGCAGTTAGAACTGTTAATTATTTTGTCTGATGGACGTAACTACACTGTTGAAGAACTGTGTGAAAGGATAGGATTGTCGCGTAGGAATTTTTATTACCTGCTCGATTTCATTAAGCATGCTGGTTTTATCGTGTTCAAAAATCAAGGTTGTTATCATATTGATCGGCGTTCTCCTTTCTTTACTCAGTTGCTCCAAGCTATTCAGTTTACTGATAAGGATGTGAAGACGATATATAGTGTACTTACCATGGCTGGTAATGATAGCGAGATGGTAAACCAATTAAGGAAGAAATTAGATAATGCGTATAATTTCTCAATATCAGCTGACTCTCCTGTTCGTCGCCAGATGGATAACAATATGAAGCAATTACAGATGGCAATGGCTGGGAAGAAAACGGTTTGCTTGGTTGGCTATTCAAGTCCACATAGTCACTCCATGAAGGACCGTCTGGTGGAACCTTTCCTTTTTCTGCATAATAATGAGGATATTCGTTGCTATGAGTTGGTCTCTAAGCAAAATAAGACCTTCAAAATTTCGCGTATGACGAGTGTGGAGATATTGGATACTCCATGGTTACATGAAGATTTGCATCGACAAGTTTTTACTGATATCTTTATGTTTAGTAGTGAGGAGCGACATCGTGTGAAGCTTCGATTAGGGCAGCTATCGCATAATCTCTTTAAAGAGGAATATCCACAAGGAACATATTTTATTACGAAGAACGAAGATGGGTCATGGCTTTTAGACTTAGAAGTATGTGACTATCGGGGGTTAGGCCGCTTTGTTCTTGGACTTTATAAGGATATTGAAATCATTGAGGGTGATGGCTTCAAGGCCTATATGAAAGAAGAAATAAAGGGACTTGCTGCTTCATTAAATCTTCAATAGATGATAAAAATATCAAGTAGAACATTTTATTAATCTAACTTTTGTAAAAGTATTCTTTTCTAAAAAGTATAAAGAAGTTTTTAATTCAGGATCATGACAATACGTAAGTTTTTATTCGTTTTATCGCTTTTCATCGTTTTTAATGCGTATGCACAGCAGGAACGTTGGGTAGGAACATGGGCATGTGCGCCACAAACTGTTGATAAGGGATTTATGCCTTATAACAATCAAATGACAAATCGTTCTGTTCGACAAGTCGTGAAGGTAAGTATTGGGGGTAATACGCTCCGTCTTCAATTAAGTAATGAACTATCTTCCGAACCTGTTGAGATTACAAGTGTCTATATTGCTAAGGCTCTGGAGGGTCCAGAGATAGAGAAGAATACTGCAAAATACCTTCAGTTTAGTAATAAGCGTCGCGTCACGATTCCCGCAGGAAAAGCTGTTTTCTCTGATGCGTTAAAGTTTAATTTGCAGCCTTTGGAGCGTCTGTCAATTACCATTAATTACCTTAAAGCACCGAAGGAACCTACTGTTCACATGGGATCACGTACAACGTCTTATATATTGCGAGGTGTAACGAATGCGAATACTGACTTCTCTAAAGCCTTTAAAGAAGACCATTGGTTTAATATTTCTGCCATAGACGTTCTTGATGCCAGTATTTCCAGTGTTGCCATTTTAGGGAATAGTATTACTGACGGTAAAGGATGTGTAACCAATGCGCAAGATCGTTGGCCCGATTTTATGTCTGCTGTATTGAACGGAGAGAAGAGTACTGATGTGCAAAAGACGGGAGTCTTAAACCTAGGAATTGGTGATAATCGCATTCTGTCAGTGGGCTTAGGAGCTCCAGGAAAGGAGCGTTTCGATCGTGATATACTCGGCCAAAGAGGTTTACGAGCAGTTGTCATCTTTGAAGCAATCAATGATATAGGTACATCAACTAATCCTGCGGAAACAGCACGTCAGCTGATAGAAGCCTATCAGATCATGATAAAGAAAGCACATCAACGAAGTTTGAAAGTTTATATGGGTACGATAACTCCGTTTAAGGGCTGTAAGAATTATTATACTCCTGCTCGCGATGTAGCTCGTAAGCAGGTAAATGAATGGATTAGGGCTAATAAAGAAATCGATGGTTTTATCGATTTTGATGCCCTTATGCGTGACCCTTCAGCTCCAGATCAGTTGCGTAAAGAATGGCAGATTGGTGATTGGTTGCATCCTAATCCTGCAGGCTATAAGCAGATGGGAGAATATGCGGCAAAGAAGATATGACTTCCTGCCTTTCCTTTCTTTAGAGGAGGGGAGTTAAAGCTTGGCGAAAGTAAGGGAAGTTCTTGATGTCTATATCGAGTCTGAAAGTGTCTCCTGTGACAGTTCCATCTTCTTTTTCATTCTACTCTTAATCGACCTTAAAGCTTGTGATGTACAGCAGAAGGCGTTGGCTTTTTGCTCATCAGTCATTCCGTTGTGATCCATTAAATAGTAAAATGTCTCCTTTGGAGTGAAGGCATAGCGAGGATTATTGAGGATATAGGCAAGGTCGTAATCGAAGTTTGGCATAATAGCGTTGAGTGCCTGCTGTTCACGTTTACCCATTTGTGAGATATTACCACCTTTTAGAATGGTGTAGAGGGTGTCTATTCCCAACTTTATTTGTTCGATGGAATCGGCTGTTTTTGTATCTCCGTTATGTGTAGGTATCTTCTGTTTTAGCTGTTCTAACTCATTGATTTTACTGTCAACTTCTGCCTTCATTTCATCTATCGTTGCATCTTTCCGTCGGATCAACTGCTGAATATTCTGTTCTGTCACCTCTTGTTGCCTGCGATAGGCATGTAGTTGCAGGCGCATACGACGGCGGAACCATACTACGATACCCGTTGTTAGGAGTATCAAGATGATAACGAGATAAGCAATATAGAGTTGTAGTTGCAGGGCTTTACGCTGTGCGATAGCCACTTCATAGCGGTCTTGTATCTGTACAATCTCAATATCTTTCTCTGGTGAAACCGATAAAATCTGGTGTTTTTCAATACGGGTTCTTAGTTGAGTAATACTCTGCTCTTGGTCTTTACGAATACGAGGCTTGAAGGATTCAGCCTTCTTTACGTACCACAGGGCAGAGTCGTGTTGGCCCATTTGGTTAAAAACAGAGGCCTTACCGAGGTAAATGTCGGTCAGTCTGTGGCTCTTCTTGCTATCATTTGCATATCGAGCAGTATGCTCGAAGTAATCTAGTGCTAATTTATAAGCACCGTTCTGGGCATTCAAGAGAGCAATACGATAGTATGTAGCAAACTTCAAAGAGTCTTCTGTTACGTTGAAAAGGTGCTTCTCTGCCGATTTTAGCTGATACATCGCATTCCTTGTGTCATGCTTAGCCACGAAGAAAGCGGCACTATCGAGCCTCATCCGAGTGATTCCTTCGTCTGTTGCGGGATAGTTAGGCAGTTTTCTTTGGCTGCATGAAAGCAATGCCAAGATGCTAAGCAGTAGTAAAATCGGCTTTCTCTTCATATTTGCAAAGATACACATTCTACAGCGTTTTGCCAAATTAGGGTGGGAGGAAAGGGGATGAAAAGCTATCTTAAAGCTTGGTAAAGTGCGAAAACGAGGGAACTTTTATAAGCTTTATTGTGTCAAAGAAGTGAAGTTGTTAGTTGTAAATTATTGATAGTCAAATGTTAACTTGTTTTACATGTGTCAACTCTAATGGGGCTATTGCA
>QWCW01000193.1_pt1 | contig 25056 bp, 17 predicted proteins | sample 1972691 | NCBI WGS metagenome assembly QWCW01 (sample SAMN09866698, study PRJNA288562) | Human oral metagenome isolate pre2_saliva, whole genome shotgun sequencing... | reverse complement strand
CGATTATAGCAATTTTTATTGCTAGCAGTTGCAAGGCTCAAAGCAAGTTGCCAGATTCTGTTTATCCTGATAGCAACAGCTCTGTTTCATACTGCAAATTAAATGATAGTACATTAAATGTGATGATTACAATAAATCATTATAAATTTATAGATGAGTATTCTATAATAAGAAATATATCATACCATAAATATCTGCCAAGTTACCTGGGTAAATATAGGAATAGTCTCATATTTATTAATGGCGAATCAGTAAATTACAGACTTATAACAGTGTATACATTAATTGATAAGAAAATTGTCAAAGATATGTATGAGATGGAATTGTGTTCTAATAGAAAAGATCATGAGGAGAAGTATATATTTTTTGTTTATATCGTCGTGCAACAATAGATTTAGACTCTATTTTTTGGATGGAAGAAATATTATTTTGGAATAACGGGTTGTTTAGGCAGCCATACTGGTACATCTTTCTCTACAGCAAACTGATGGTTCACCATCAGTTTGCGGGTGAAACGAATATGACCTATGATGCGGCAGGCAACCTCTTGACGAAGCTCACGGCAGAGCTTAGGAAGTCGATATCTGACAAGGGTTATATCTCTTACACCTACGACTTCGAGCGACTCTATGAGGTGCTTTATCCTGAAAATCTCTTCAACCGTGTTACTTATACCTATGGTAAGGCTGGTTATGGATATATTCCAAACGATACAACGAAAGAGGAAGCCTTCTTCTATCACAGTGATCATTTAGGCAGCACGTCTTACATCACAGACGACAAAGCCAACATCACGCAGTATGATGCTTACCTGCCATACGGTGAACTGTTAGTTGATAAGTGCTACCAATATAATCCTCAAGCCAAGCCAGGTTCAGAAGGAGGTACGTTAAATCCTGCAAAACGAAAGGTAACACAAAAAGATATTGATCATTTAAAAATTAATAAATTAAAATTCAGAAATGGGAAAGCCTACATTGGACATGTCTCGGATTAGATTTTGCATTTTAATCTTTTTAATACCTTTTTTATTCCAGTTTTTTTCTTGTAGCCAAAAGAGAGAAATTGATCCTCAGGAAATAGTAGGACGCTGGGAACTAGTTAGTAAAGGTGTTAAACCGATTGCTTACATAGAATTGTCTTTTTATAAAGACTCTACTGCTATGTTTGATTGCTTGACGGATACTGTAATTTATTTACGGTATAGAATTCGCAAGGATTCCCTATACCTAAAAGATTTAAATAATAACTGTACTAGAGACTTAATACTATCATTAGATGGTAATATTTTTTATCTATGTAGCCTGAAAAAATGTAATGAAAAGCTTATATACAAGAAGAGGAATGATACCTTGGGTAAATTTGATACCTCATTTGTTAAATCAATAATACCGGCTTGGCATTAAGTTAGACAAACAAAATTAAATGATATACTTAAGCTCGCAAATGTTTAGGTGTTTCCGGTGTCCGCCAACAAACTATCAATGGCATAGAAGAGTATGTCCGCACTTGCATAACTTCGGGGTACGTTGTCAAACAAAAGTGCACAACTTGACCTCCAATTAAGTTTGGGGTTTTAGTTATAATTATTAATAAAAAGTATATTTGCAATATGACAGCAAAAAGGGATGTATTGCAAAAGTATGACTTTTAGATGCTGACGATAGAGTTTTGGGCTATAAAGCAGCCGTTTGTTGGTTGCAATATAGCCCTTTAGAGATGTTATTTCTTAATAAATTTCAGTGTGTTTTTGTTTACTTTCACGAGGTATATACCTGGTGTAAACTGCGAAACGTCTACAGTGTTGTTGCCTTGAGCCAGTGCTATGGTTGCCATTTTTGTGCCTGTTGCGTTGTATATATAGGCAGTAGCAGCAGCGTCGGCTACTATTGTTACAGTTTCGTTTGCTATACTTGGGTATAGTTTAACGTTCTGTACGTTAATGTTTTCTATGCCGTTGGTAGAGCCTGCAGCCACATTCACGTTGTCAATGCCTATTGGTATGTATGTAATACCCGTTGGCATGTTGTCTGTGCATACGGTTATACCCATGTCGTATAGTCCATAATAGGTTCTGCCACGGTAAGAACTGCCTTTGCTAACATAGAAAGCTACACCGTCCCACGACCTAAACACTTCTTTAGTTCCATCGTTGTATGCAATGTAAACGTAGTAGTGGTTGCTTGTTAGTTCGTTTTTGTTGAATTTAACTTCTATGTATCCGCTTCCATATTGACCTATTGTTATGTTCTGAACCGTCTGCAATGCGTCGCTACTAGCCACTTTGCTACCATATTGGTCGGTAATAAACACTCTAACTGCGCCGTTAAAGCCGTTAGAAGAGTATAGATTTGCCTTTATAACTAGGTCGGCATCTTTTGCAACGGTGCAGTATTTGCTTCCCACATATTTACCATTTTGATAGAAGAAGGCAGAGTTTAGACGAACATCGCCTTTGGCTGGGTCCGAATTATTCTTAGCTTTTATAACCAGTGTACCTATGTTTTCGGTGGTGCCATACATTACTTTGTTTCCGTTGTTGTATGCAACCGATAGTTTGTAGGTGCCTTGTTTTAGGTTGTTAAAGGCAGCATTGTTTGTGCTGAACGCCAAAACCACCTTTTCTTCAACAGTTATTGTAGCGTTACCTTCTGAAATAACGTTTCCGTTAGCCAGCAGTTGCACCTTGCCGTTATAGTCTTCGTCGCCCTGATTCATTACAGGAACTTCCACCTTAATAGGTTCTCCTTCGTTTGTAGAAAGTGTTGGCAGCATAGTAGTAGCTACAATTTTAGCTCCCATAGCGTTAGCATTTACGTTAATGTATCCTGCACTTTCGTCAATTTCAGCCCATTTTTGGTTTGCAACGTATGCAATTCTGAGGTCGTAAGCACCCTTTTCAACGTTTCTAAAGTCGGCATTGAATGAAATGTTCTTAGTGTCTCCAGCCATCATATACGCCTTACTTGATGTTGTAGCCAGTTGTATTTCGTTCTGCTGACCAGCTTTTTTCGCAACAAGTTTAAAGTATCCGTAGTACGCATCGGTGCTATTGTTCTTCAAAGCCACCTGTATTTGTTGGTTGTTTTGTTGCTTCACCTGTGTAGTTTGGCACTTTTGTGCAATGCTAAATTGGTTTTTAACCACAGGGTTAGGTTCTGGTTTAGGGTCAGGTTTACCGTTTCCTATTGTAATAGTAGCAATGTTTTCTTTAATATCAGTCCATGTAGCGTCGTCAGCCGAATAGCTTATGCGTAAGTCGTATTGTCCATCTTGGAATCTCGAAAGGTTCGCGTTGAATGTGTAAGAGCGTTCTGCGTCTCCGTTTACCATAACTTTATACGATTGAGCAAGTGTTTGGAACGAGTTCATACCAGCCTTACTAATAAGCAAACGGAATGTTCCATAGAAGTATTGAACCTTATTGTTCTTGAAAGTAACCTCAATAGACTGGTTGTTTTCGCGTGCAAATGTAGTTTGTTTTGGTCCTTTTGAAACCGTAATAGCTTCAAAACCTCCGTTTCCAGGCTTTAAATAGCGTAGCATTTGGTGTCCCTTAGAGAACGCTCCTACACCTCCGCCATCGCCATGAGTATCTGGTTCCAGCACATCAATAGAGGTCCAGCAGTTAGACATGCCGTTCCAGCCCCAATCAACGTGTACATATCGGTCTTCTGCCAATCCGTCTATAACAAAGCAATGTCCTCCAGCTTGCGAGAAACCAGCATATACAATAGGTCCATAATTGGTAAGTTCGTCTTCTATTCCTGCCCACCATTGGTTGTCAGAATAGTTGAAACGCATAAGGCACGATAGTCTTCCGTCGTATCCAAAGTTATCAACAAGTGTAGAAGTAGCAGCAGTTAGCAATGCGCCACTACCTCCTATTTCGGGTGGACCAAAGTTCATTCGCACACCATATCCCACATCTCTTAGCAGTCTACCAATGTTGTCGGCTTGCGTATTGTTCAGTTTTCTGTTGGTAGCTCGGTCGTATCCGCTGCCTGTAACCCCTTCTGGCATGTTGTTCCAGTCGTATGCTGGTTGTGCATCGTAGTCTATTCGCATTTGCTTTCTAGTTCTTTCCCATGTATACGATGTAGAACCTGTTGGACGAGCTGGCCATTTGTGCCATCTTAAAACGGTAGAAATACCAGTAGCAACACAGCCCGACACTGTTTTATACGATACTCCGTTGTACAAAATGCTTGGACTATAAGCGTTGAAAGGCCATCGTTGTCCCCAGCTAATAGGTGTAGGCAGCAACATTTCTCTGTTGTTTTTGTCTACCGCCAATAGTGGTTCTATAATGTGTTTAGGTTCATTATAGTCTTCACGAGCTGCCAAACGCTTGTACGATTGCGATGGAATGTCCTTCACATTTTGCTGTGCCCATTCTATTTGATCGGCATATTCTTGAAACATTCCAGCCACTGTTGGGTTGTCTCTAAGAGTTTCTTCGTCCAGATGCCCCTTATCGGCGTAAGCCAAAATGGCTCTTGTTCTGGTGTCTCCCGATACAACTACAAAGCCTTGATTGTTGTCTCTGTTGATGATGTAGTAGAGACTGTTTCCTGTGTTGGCGTTGTTTTGTGCCTGATAAGTAATTTTTAGCGGAGCCTTTCGTGCTTTAATGCCTCCAAAAAAGTTCTCTGCTAGCTGCTTAGCCCGTTGTGGTTGAATAGGGCTGGCTACTGTTGTAACGCTTAATCCTAGTAATAGCGTTAGTAGCGGAAAATGCTTTTTCATAAAAAAATTAGTTGAATAATTGTTAGTAACTCCACATTCCACCTTTTGTTTGTTATGCAATGGGCATACAACACCCCCTACATAGTCCGTGTTGCTTGTTGTTAAGCCAGTGGAATATGCTTAATATTAACATACAGGTTAGTCCTTTTCTGCAGTAAAAGGGCACCTTTTCTTTATGTATTTGGAATGGCGTTCTCTAGTTATTGTTTAGTCTTCGAAGTTGTTTTTGTACGTACTTTCTTTTCGAGAACGCTTTTTTTGCGTTGCTAAAAAGCCTTTCTGCTTTTGCATAGTAGTGGTAGCCCCTGTTGCATTATAGTTGTTGCAGTGGCTTTTTGCAGTATCTGTCTTGAATGAAAGTCAGACGGGTTCGCTTTTTTCAGGTGTCCTATGTTCGGACAAGCTGTGTAAAGTGTTGTTCTCTCTGTTCATTTTTTACATGTTAAGTTAATGTTATTCTCTCTATGTTCTCTCTTGTTTTCAGTTTGTTGTGGACTCTTTTTTTAGGCGATTGGTTTTTAATTAGCGTAAGAGTTCCACTAAACAATGGCAAAAATAGAATGTTTTGTTGAAACAAACAACTTTATAACGTGAAAAAGATTAAACGTTTACATATCTTTAATAAATTAATATTTAAATAAGTTTCGGCTGTTTTTGTGTTGTCTAAATGTTCTCGCAAACAGTTAAAAATGTGCATAATGTTATATATAATGTGTATTAGTGTGAGGCTGTATGTGTGTTTTATAAAATAGGTAACAGTAGGGTGGTGCACAATGGTAGTGTTTTTGTGTTTGTGTTGTATGTGTTGTGGCAATCTGTTCAGAATGCATTCACGGAACGTTCGCAACGTGTTCGTTATCTGTGTGTTACATATTCGCTATGCAAAAGTATGGTTTTTGCGCCACAAAAGTATGGTTTTTGGCGTGCAAAAAGGGGGTTTTTACATTGCAAAAGTATGGTTTTTGTTTTTTGAATGTTGTGTTGTTGCAATTTGTTTGGAATGTTATCACAATTCGTTCGCAGCGAAATGGCAATCCGTCAGCAACATTTTGGCAATCCGTTTGCAACATTTTGGCAGATCGTCAGCAGCCGTAGGGGTCCGATTTATCGTGCCGGCATATATATATTCGCCACCCATTTTGTGTGTGTTTGGTTGATATTAAAAGCGTGCAATGGCAGCTTTGCCCTTTAGCAAAAATGGTTCGTTTAAGATGGCTGTGCAGTGTTTGTCTACTGGTTTGCCGTTTATTTGGATATTGCTGAGTGCAAATACCACCGTATTTTTGCTATTGTAGAAATGCGCATCGTGCATTATGGCAACATCAACGTCTATGCCGTGTCGCACAATAATGTTGAAATCTATGGCGTGGGGAGTGTTTTCTGATGCAACAACCTCGTTGCCTTCGAAGCAATAAAGACTGTTTGGCGAAAGCAAAATGCGTTTGTTGTTTTTCAGCAACGTTATTTCGCCCTCCAAAGGAAGTATGTATCGTGTGAAACCAGAGAAGTTTGAGAAGCTGCTTTCCGTTTGTTCTATAATGGCAGACGATATGCGCAGGTTGAAACAACGGGTAGACAGGTTGCCATTGGAAGGACTAATGAAAACCTGTCGGGTGGTTCCACCCTTCCATTGGGTAGTTTCGTATTGTTCGGGAGTGATTATCTGCATAGTTTAAAAATACAATTTTGTTTAATCGTAGTAAATGTTTTGTAGCCACAAAGGTATATACAAAATTTGGAAAACACCATTTGTAGGGGTAGGAAAGTGTGGCAGATGCTTGCCATTTATGGGGAAATGTGCTATATTTGCAGTGGAAAAAACAAACAAACAAAAACAGTTTGCACAGCTTAAAACACAAGCAAGGCGCACCTAAAAGGGGAGAGTAGCCACACGGTGTGGGCTGTGCTGCAACAAAAAAACTGTATTTTTACACAACAATATAATGGGAAGAAACAAGTTCTCGGATACCGAAATAAAGGCGATAGCGAAGCTTTTACGACTAAAGAATGCAGGAAACCGACACCAGCAAAAGCTTGTGCGCCACGATTTAAGGGTAGATTATGAGTTTAATATCTCCGATTTTAATCAGCCCGGAAAGGCTTTTGGCGAAGAAGAACTGTACGAAGCCATACGGCGAGGTGCCATTAGCATTTTAGACGAACGTACCATTGCCGACATGAAAGCGAAGCGAGCACGCGATAAGGCACGCGATGTGGCACAACAAGAAGCGGCTGCTATTGCCACAGGCGAGGCTACCGACTGGCGTAAAGCTATGGAAGAGTGGGAGGAATAAACCGGCGAAACACTATAGAAAACGTGTCGCCCATTTTGCAATAAAGGCAAAAACAGCAAGACGGAGACATATTATAAATATCTAAAATTTATCTTCTTAACATCTAAAAAATGTGCTATAGCACCTAAAAACTATCGAAATTAGGAAGAAAAATAGTATCTTTGTAGGCATAAAACAAAAACAAAACGAAAACAATGGAGAAACTAATAGTAAACAGTTACGATGAATTTGCAAGCTTTTTAGGCAAGAAACTCGGTGAAAGTGAGTGGTTAGAAGTAAATCAGGAACGCATAAATTTGTTTGCCGATGCCACTTTAGACCATCAATGGATACACGTTGATACAGAAAGAGCAGCCAAAGAAAGTGCTTATAAAACCACTATTGCACACGGATATCTAACACTTTCGTTGTTGCCATATATGTGGAACCAGATTATTGAGGTGAATAATTTGAAGATGATGGTGAACTATGGTATGGACAAAATGCGTTTCGGACAACCTGTTCTCGTGGGTTCGCGCATTCGTTTGGTATCTTCTTTGGAAAGCATAGAGAACTTAAGAGGCATCTGCAAGGCAGGCATTAAGTTTCAAATAGAGATAGAAGGTCAGCGCAAACCAGCTTTGGAAGGCATTGCAACCTTCTTATATTACTTTGTATAAGCCACAACCAAAAGCTAAAAAAGGTAGGGGGGCTTGGGTATCATAGGGGGTTCTAGGAATACTAGGGGTTCTAGTTTTCCTAGGAAACCTATCAAAAGCACCACCCCAAAGCACCCTTTATGCCTTACCTTCTAATATTTGCTGTGCGTGTTGCACCTGTTCTGGTGTAGGTTCGGGTATATCTTTTAGCGTGTACGGTATGTGTAAGTTTTCCCATTTGTATATTCCAAGAGTGTGATAGGGTAGCACTTCAATCTTCTCAACGTTGTTAAGCGATGCAATAAACGTACGTAGTCGGTGCAAATATTCGTCGCTATCGGTAATGGTAGGCACAAGAACGTGTCTTATCCAAATGGGTTTACCAATTTCAGATAAGTATCGCGCACAGTCTAAAATATTGTCGTTGGGCCAGCCCGTAAGCTTTTTATGCTCGTCAGAATCGATGTGTTTAATATCGAAAAGCAGCAAATCGGTGTACTTCATCAGTTCTTCGAACTTCTCAAAGAACGCTCCTGTACGACGGAAAGGCTGTGCCGATGTATCGAGACAAGTGTTTATGCCCTGCGCTTTAGCCTTTTTAAAAAACTCAATAAGGAAGTCTATTTGTAGCAAAGCCTCTCCTCCGCTCACCGTAATGCCCCCTTTTGTACCCCAATAGCTTTTAAATCGCACAGCCTTAGCTAACAATTCGTCAGCCGTCATTAGCTTTTTCGACTTACTGTCCCATGTATCTGGGTTATGACAATAACGGCAACGCATAGTGCAACCCTTAAGAAACACAATGAAACGAATACCCGGTCCGTCTACCGAACCAAACGATTCAATGGAGTGAACCCTTGCTAACGGTTCGCCATTAGCCAATTCCATATTCTTTGTATTATACTCTATAGTAGGTGTTTGTTCAGCCATAATGTCCTTGTAGTTATTTGTTTGGTTTACAATATTCGTAGTTCAGCACCCTAACAGTGCGCCTTTTTGTGTATAAAAAATAATTGGACTAAACGTGTCAGCCCAATTATTTCTCATAAAATACAAACTATATAATGTCTTAATATATTCAATATATAGAGCTGCAGCTTACATTTTGCCGTGTGCCTGGCGTGCTATTACGTCTTCTTGCTGCTCTCTTGTGAGGTCAATAAACTTAACAGCGTAGCCACTAACACGTATTGTAAAGTTAGCATACTCCTCTTTTTCTGGGTGTTCCATAGCATCAATGAGCTTCTCAACACCAAAAACGTTCACATTTAAGTGGTGTGCACCACGACTGAAATAGCCGTCCATAACACCCACAAGTGTGTTTGTGCGTTCCTCTTCGGTCTTTCCTAACGTGCTTGGAGCTATGGTTTGTGTGTTAGAAATACCATCGAGAGCATACTCGTAAGGTAGTTTTGCCACAGAGTTAAGCGATGCTAACAAGCCATTTTGCTCTGCTCCGTACGATGGATTAGCACCTGGCGACAATGGAGCACCGGCAGGACGACCGTCTGGCATAGCAGGTGTGTACTTGCCATATACCACATTCGATGTAATGGTAAGTATACTTGTGGTTGGCTCAGAGTGGCGATATGTGTGGTGTTTCTTAATCATTGTCATGAAAGTTTTTAGCAACCAAACAGCTATTTCGTCGGCTCTTTCGTCGTCGTTACCATAGCGTGGGAATTCACCTTCAGTCTCGAAATCAAGTGGGAAGCCTGTTTCGTCGCGAACAATCTTAACCTTTGCATACTTAATAGCACTAATAGAGTCTACCACATGGCTGAATCCTGCAATACCAGTAGCAAATGTTCGGCGCACATCAGTGTCTATAAGAGCAAGCTCTGCTGCCTCATAGAAGTACTTATCGTGCATATAATGGATAAGATTAAGCGTATTAACGTATATGTCAGCAAGCCATTCCATCATGTCAATAAACTTAGGCATGAACTCTTCGTACGTAACAATGTCGCCTTCAATAGGGCGATATGCTGGTCCACATTGCTCACGAGTCTTATAGTCTATACCACCGCTTATAGCGTAAGTAAGGCATTTTGCGAGGTTGGCACGTGCTCCGAAGAATTGCATTTCCTTACCTGTTTGTGTGGCAGATACACAGCAGCAGATTGAATAATCGTCTCCCCAAACTGGACGCATCACCTCGTCGTTCTCGTATTGTATAGAGCTTGTCTTTACAGAAATCTTTGCTGCGTACTTCTTAAAGCCTTCTGGAAGAGCTGGAGAGTATAGTACGGTTAGGTTAGGTTCGGGCGATGGTCCCATGTTTTCGAGTGTATGGAGGAAACGGAAGTCGGTTTTTGTAACCATAGAACGTCCGTCCATACCCAAACCAGCTACTTCTAGTGTTGCCCAAACGGGGTCTCCAGAGAACAATTGGTTATATGATGGAATGCGAGCGAACTTAACCATACGGAATTTCATTACGATATGGTCTATTAATTCTTGTGCTTCGTCTTCGGTTAATGTACCTTCTTGCAAGTCGCGATTGATGTAAATATCGAGGAAAGTAGATATTCTTCCCACCGACATAGCGGCTCCGTTTTGTGTTTTAATGGCAGAAAGATAGCCGAAGTATAGCCATTGTACAGCTTCGCGAGCGTTCTTTGCAGGGTTAGAAATATCGTATCCGTATATTTGTGCCATTGCTTTGAGTTCGTTCAAAGCCTTTATTTGCATTGAAATTTCCTCGCGCAGACGAATAATTTCCTCTGTCATTACGCCATCACCACAGTTCTTTAGGTCTTTTTTCTTCTCGTTTATAAGGAAATCTACACCGTAAAGAGCAACGCGGCGATAGTCGCCCACAATACGACCACGCCCGTATGTGTCTGGCAAACCAGTAAGAATGTGGTTGTGGCGTACTATTTTCATTTCGTCGGTATATGCATCGAACACACCGTCGTTGTGGGTTTTGCAATATTTTGTGAATATTTCGTGTAGTTTTTCTGATGGTTGATAGCCGTAGGTTGTGCATGCTTGTTCTGCCATTTTTATACCACCGTATGGCATAAAGGCACGTTTCAGTGGTTTATCGGTTTGCAAACCCACTACCTTTTCGAGGCTTTTAAGGCTCTCGTCTATATATCCTGGTCCGTAAGCAGTAGCACTTGACACTACTTCGGTCTCCATATCGAGTACGCCTCCCTTAGCACGCTCTTCTTTTTGAAGCTCTTTTAGTTTGCCCCAAAGCTTATTTGTTGCTTCTGTAGGCCCAACAAGGAAGTCCTCGTTGCCGTCGTAGCCAGTGTAATTTGCCTGGATAAACTCGCGCATATTTACCTCGTCAAGCCACTTTGTGCCTGAAAAGCCTCTCCATTCTTCTCTCATAATAGTATTGTAATTTAGTAAATTATAAGGCTAAACGCATTGTATGACGTGAAGCCCATTATCAATTCTCTATTTATTTCGGGTGCAAAGGTACTTTCTTTCCATATTTATGACAATACTTACTTATTGGTATTTTGCATTGCACATGTTTTGTTAGATGTGCAGAAATTAGCCTTTTTAGGGGTATTGATACTCATTTGTAGGTATGAGGGGTATTCTATTGTTGTGTAAAATGCCATCTTTGGTTTACAAAACAAGGGGTTTTTATATGTTTACATGCTCATTTATAGGTATCATTACACATTGTTTTATAATTCTTTTTTATTGTTCTAAACTTTAATTTTACATATTTACGAATTGTTATTGGGCTTTAAATAGTAAGAAAAGATACCGTTCGCATTTTGCGCAACAATAGTTTGTGTTTTGTAAGAGTGGTGTTTAAGAAAACCAAAAGTATGTTTTTTGCAATCCGTCAGCAGCGTTATCGCAGTTCGTCAGCAGCTGTAGGGGCCCGATTTATCGCGCCCGCATATACGTATTCGCCACGCATTCGCAATCCGTTCAGAATGCATTCACGTAATGTTCGCAACGTGTTCGTTATCTGTGTGTTACATATTCGCCGTGTAAAAGTATGGTTTTTGCGTTGCAAAAGTATGGTTTTTGGCGTGCAAAAAGGGGGTTTTTACATTGCAAAAGTATGGTTTTTGTTTTTTGAATGTTGTGTTGTTGCAATTTGTTTAGAATGTTATCACAATCCGTTCGTAGCGAAATGGCAATCCGTTCGCAGCGAAATGGCAAACCGTCAGCAGCCGTAGGGGTCGATTTATCGTGCCCGCATATACGAAAACACCCACGAAATGGAGGAAGGAAATGTGCGTGCGTTGAAATGAATATACATATTTAATAATGTAAAAATACATATTCGGTGATTTGAATACACATATTTAATAATGTGGAAACACATATTTGGTTATGGAAATACACGTTTTTGTTTATGTCAGGATACGGGCACGATGAATCTGCCCCTACGCCTAACGGATTGTTCGCCACGCATTTCGTGGGTGTATGTGGGTATTTCACGGTGTGTTTCGTGGGTATTTCCGTGTGTTCGTTGGGTGTTTGTGGATTGTTCGCCACGCATTTCACGGTACGAATATGGTATATTGGGGTGGTATGCAAAGCCAAAACCTCTAAGGGAACTACGAAAAAAATCTCTTCTCACAGCACCTTAGAGGATAAAAAAATGAAAGAAAAAAGCTTTAAATTGCCTTTAACGTCTGTTTATTTCTTCACTATTTTCTTGCCATTAACAATATATATGCCCTTTGGCAGAAGGTTTATGTTGTTAGATAGTCGTCGTCCGTCTAACGAGAATACCCCTTGTTGTGCAGTTTTTGTGTTAGTTTCGAGCGTAGTTTCTATGCCTTGAGTATTCTCTGGAGTAATTGTAACCCAGTCGGTTACTGGCTTTTGATTGTCTCCATATAGCGAGAAGTACGAGTATCCTTTCTCTTTATGTTTCTTCCAAGTGTTGTTTTGGGGTTCTGTAATCTTGCATCCTTGAAACTCAGGATACTCGTCCCATAGCCAACAAATACTTCCGTAGTAGTCGTCTCCGTCTAATCCATTACCCTTTGCCTTAAGATTGCATCGGTCGAACTTCCAAAAACCGCCATACAAACCTGCCACTTCGGCTTCCACTTCCATGGTGCATTGGCTTATGGTGATATGTCCCCAGTTGCCAATACCCATCAAACTTTCTAAGTCGTCCGTATCTGTTCCACCTTTAATAGTAAGTTTTCCATCGCCAATAAATGTAATATCGCCATCTAATTGGTTCATCATACCCATGCGTTGCTTCGATTTTAGGGTATTGTTTCCAATGAGCTGAATAGCCATACCTGGTAAATTGGTTACGAGAGGTATCTCTTCGTTGGTTTCGATAGTAGCATTTTCCAGCGTAAGAGTTTTGCTTTCGGGGTCGTACTTCACGTTTCCGCTTACTCCGGTAATGCTTGTTAGGTTGTTAAAATTGTCGGAAGTAACCTTTGTATCTCCTATTTGGAATCCATAAGCAGTTTGTGCTTGTATGGTTTTAGGGCCTACAAAGAGTGCAACAATCAGGGCAACAGTGGCAAAGCACATGTTTTTGGTTAGGTTAATTCTCATAGTTTTCATAGCCTCTCTGCTAAAACTCTTTCGGAGCAACACCGTTTCAGAGGCGCGGGTGTTTAGTTTTTATTCTGTTATTCTCTCGTTATTATATACTACTATGTGATATTTTGCAAATTTAAATCTTTTATTTCATATTGTCAAATGTTTTGTAACATTTTCTTATTCCTACCTAATGTATTTCCCCAAAAACATTATGTGTATGGCGTTGTGTGGGCGAGTGGAGATGTTAAAATAAGGTATCATTAAACAATTTGGCGTGAATTTCTCACGCATTAAATATATTTTATGTATATTTGCAGACGTAATTAGCTTATATAGATAGGCGAATTATCTATTATTATACATCTTTCAACATTCTAAAACTTGTGTGCAATGTTACTTAGAGTTATATTGAAGAACTTTCTTTCGTTCGATGATGAGGTACAGTTTGATATGTTTCCCAACACGAAAAAGACGTCTTTAACCGACCATATCTCACTGTCAGCCGGCAAATTGCCTGTTTTAAAGATGGCAGCGCTATATGGAGCCAATGGAGCAGGCAAGTCGAACCTAATGAAAGGGATAGAGTTTGTAAAGTTGTTAACAACTAAACGAGGTGTAATAACACAGTCTAACGTTTCCAGATTCTTTTATGCTTTGCGCAAAGATGCTGGTTCTTGCCCTATAGAATTGGCTTTAGAGTTTGTAACAAAGGACGGGCAGCCTTTCATTTATTCGGTTTCTATTTCTAAAAATGGCATAGAAAGCGAAACATTAAAGCTGTCGGGGTTAGGCTTCGAGCCTAATGTTGATGTGTTTGTTCGGCAGAATGATGGTTTGGTTTTAGCTCAAAAGCCATCTGACGAAATAGAACAGATGATAAACAACTGGTTAGAACGTAATCCGTTTGATAGCCTTTTAACTATAAATAATGAGTTTCCTGTTTTGCAAGATAGCAATGTCAATGCTGCGCAGCGGTGGTTTGATGAAGAGTTAATAGTGATAGGGCTTCATTCTTTCAGTCCTACGCTAATAAATATCTTCCGAAATAACGAGCCAATAAAGATGTTTGCATCGTCTCTTTTTGCAGCTATTGATTTAGGAATCAGCGAAGTTAAGGTACAAACAGAGAACTTTGACGATTGGATTCGCTCTCATAGCTCTACTGAATTGCCTATGGAGAAGCTGGAAAATTTAAGTTCTGGCGGTGTATGTGAGCTGATAAACTTCCGTAATACTAAGGAAATAAATGTGGAGAATGGTGTCCGCAAAATTAGTCAGATGCTGTTTGAACAGTTTGGTAAGGACAATTTCTCATGCGATATGGACATTGTAGCCCAGTCAGATGGTACGGTTCGTCTGTTGTCTCTCGTCCCGGCGTTCTACTATGCTATGAAAGAAGGGAGGACAGTGCTTATAGATGAACTCGATCACAGCATTCATCCGCACCTTGTAAGAGGGTTAGTTCGTTTCTTCTCTCGGCAGAAAACCAATGGACAACTGATATTCACAACCCATCAAACTTGTTTGTTGAACAAAGATTTTATACGAACCGACGAGGTATGGTTGGTTGAAAAGAGAGACGGCAGCAGCCGTATGTACTCGCTAAACGATTATAAAATACACAAAACCATTAACTTAGAGAATGGGTATATGGAGGGTCGCTACGGTGCAATTCCCTTTATTGGCGAGCTGAACATGTAGTATTGCTTATGGATTTTTCAAAGTTTACATACGCAAAAGGCGAGCCCAAGCAAGATGCAGAAGATGCTGTTCCGGGCGAAAACCTGCCATTACACGAGAGCGAAGAGGGTGGAGAAGAAGCAAAATCAACTACAGCTGTAAGCGTTTCGCCCAATTATCAGAAACCAGAAGGCACCCTATCGCCTATACTTGTGTTTGTTTTGTCGGGAGGAGAGATACGAGAACGCAACATTCTAAAGGTTCTTATTCAACAAAAAGAACTACATTCTTTGCGAGTTTTATTTCTTTCAGAGCAAAAACAGGGTCTTCAGCCTTATCAGATGCAAGAAAAATGGCAGTATATTCGTCAGAAAAAGCAGTTAGAAATAGACGGTCAGATATATAATTTATACGATATTGACAAAGTCTTCTTATTGTCTGATGTTGATGAATTCTACGAACAGCTGTCGGAAATTCTATCTGTTAAGGCTGCAGAAGATGGTGGATGTTGGGTGATTAGCAACCCTTGTATAGAGATATGGCTATACTTTTGTTATAAGAACGAACCGAAAACAGATTTAGCTTGCATAGAAGCGTTGCCCGAAAGTGAGCGTAGCAAACGACTGAAGAGTCTTGGAAACGAGATAATAAAAGGTGGTTTCAATTTTAATTATGCCTTTGAACATTTGCACGAAGGTATTGAAAATAGTGTAAAATACTATGAGGAAGATGAGAAAGGCATACCTGTTATTTTTGCAACAGGTATGTATAAGTTGGCAAAATTCATAGTGGAAACGTTGGAAACAAATGGCAACGAATACAAGAAATATATAAACCGAAAGCGGTTAGAGCGTGAACGGTATTGTAGAAAAGGGTAGAAGAGGGCGAGAAAGTTGTTCTTTTTATGTTGCCCATTTACCCGAATGGGTAGTAACGAGTAACTCTCTGATAGTGAATAAGTTTACATGTCGTTAGCAAAAGTATGGTTTTTGGCGTGCAAAAAGGGGGTTTTTGCAGGGCAAAAAGTAGGTTTTTGCATTGCAAAAGTATGGTTTTTGTTTTTTGAATGTTATGTTGTTGCAATTTGTTTGGAATGTTATGGCAATTTGTCAGCAACATTTTGGCAATCCGTTCGCAATGTTTTGGCAATCCGTCAGCAGCCGTAGGGGTCCGATTTATCGCATCCGTGTCCACGAATACCCCGAAATTATATTACGTATTTATGCCGTTGGCATTACAATTCGCATCATTTCGACATATCAAAACCATTTGGGTTGGCTTGAAGAACGGGCACGATGAATCTGCCCCTATGCCTTACGTATTGTTCGTTGCCATACATTTACGCAATAAATGGATATTGCGGAATGTTCTCTGCCATATATTTTGCACCATAAACAAATGGTATGGTGTGTGCGTTGGTGTGTTTATTGATGTTCATTTACGATGCCTCTTGTGTGAATAAACATACTAATAACCACAGAAAATGAATATAACCACATCTGGAAATACACAAAAATAAAAAGGGAACACAACCTAAATTGTGTCCCCCCACCGTTTTCTTAGTGTTAATTAAATTTAGTAATGAAATACACGGTGTACATTTTACCCCGCTCTGCCATGCTTCTTAGGGCGCGGCATTTCCTTTTTTGCTTGTTGTTTTTATAGTCATTGAGAGGGCTATGCGCCACTTCTGTTAGTTATCTTAGCATTCTTAAGTAAGCTGAAACACCTATTGCACCTACTGTTTCTACTTGTTTTAGAACATATAGAATGCCTTGCAAACTGGTGTATGTATGGCTTTCTTCAGGGGTATAGCACACCCAAAGCACCATAATGCCATCTTTTTAGAGTCTCAAGACTACCCAACACGCCTATTTCTTAGTATCTTTTAATTGGCTGCAGACTCTGTTTTTATACCAGCGAACATAGTTTGGTTATGATATGAACGTAATTTTTGTGGTCATCAAATACTGTTTCTGTTGTTTTCAGATATCCATAAACGAATCTGCAGAGTAGCTGTTTGTGTCTTCCTAACCTTTTTTTGTATTCTCGAATAGCCTTTTTCGCATTGCTTCTAACACGTTTGTATGTTGCTTTCAACGGTTTTCCGCCTTGCTTCTAACACGTTTTCGCTTTGCTTTAAACAACTTTCCGTGTTGCTGCAAACGGCTTTGGACATTGCTGCGAACATGTGTTTATGTAGGTTGTAACACGTTCTTAACTCTTTCCGAGTACATCTTTGGCTTCCCTCAGACACTCTTTTGTTGTTTTTTAAATACTCCTTTCGCATTCTTCCGCCCCTTTGTTGTGAGCCTCCGAACACATTAAAATTTTTAAATGAACACTCTTTACTTCTTTGCGTACACTGCTTTTGCAGTTGGTTCGCTTTAGTTTTCTTGTCCGAAAAACACCCTTTTGTGTTCTGCGAACATAGGTTTCGTGCTACTCGAGCTAGCTAAAACCTACCATGTAGTGGTATTTCAACTTAATTTTTGTACGGGCAACTCATCGCAATAGCCACGACGTTGTGTTGTCTTCGGGCTTGTTTTGCCCTCTCTTTGTACCGTTTCGTGCTCTCTTTTATTATGCCTTCTTGGTTCGAAAACCCCTTTCGAGGTAATGTGTAGAGTAGCGTTCGAAACACCTTTATATATATACTAGATTTAACAAATAGTTTTGTCTACCTCTAACATGTACTGCAAAGATAAGGCATTTATTTGGTATTGTCAAATAAAAACAACTTTTTTTTCTCTTTTTTTTACTGTGTACCCAAACAGAACATTAGCCTTTTGAACGATGATAGTACGGTTGTTATACTCCGATTTATTGACAAACGATAATTAATTATTGAGAAATAGTACCATTGCTTTATACTTTTCTCTAAATAATTTGCAGGTTTATAGAAAATAATAGCTACTTTTGTAAGCGAAAAATCTATCTAAATTAAAATCTATACTGAATATGAAGAGAAGTGTAATAGCTGCTTTTTTGCTGTGCTCAATGGGTATACAGGCACAGAATGTAAAGCTTCCGTGGACGCAAGAGTTCACCAACGAACAATCGTTAGACCGTTTTACGGTGATTGATGCCAATGTAGACGACCAGGCATTTAAGTTTAGTAACACCGCTTTTGCTGCATCTTGTGTGCGCACGCAAGACGCTAACGACTGGCTGTTAAGTCCTGCCATACCCCTGAAAGCTGGCAAAACCTACGAACTTTCGTACACCGTGAGTGGCGAAACTGCCAATGCTACAGAAACATACGAGGTGAAACTGGGTACTAACAAAACCGTAGAGGCGCTAACAAAAACCATTGCTGCCAAAACAAATGCCCCTGCCGACTTTATTGAAAAACAAACCGTTACGGTGTTGTTCTCGGTTGATAGCGATGCCGAATACTATTTGGGGTGGCACTTTAACACCGAAATGCAATTAGAAGCAGGTGCTTTAAACATTTATAATGTGGCACTAAAAGAGAAGCTTGGCAATGGTGTTCCAGCAGCAGTTGCCAATGCTAAGGTTACACCAGCCCCCAATGGAGGACACTTTGCCGATATTTCGTTCACCGCTCCAACACAAAATCAGGCAGGCGCAACACTGTCTGCATTGTCTAAAATAGATATTTTTAGAGGAGAAGAACTAGTGAAAAGTTTTGCAAATCCCACACCGGGAACTACTTTAAACTATACCGATAGCAATGTGCCAAACGGCAAAACAACCTATAAAATTACACCTTTTAGTGCCGACGGAGAGGGTGCTTCTACCGAAATAGATACCTTTGTGGGGATTGATATACCTGCTGCCGTGCCAAAACTAAGCTTTACTTATGCTAACGGAAAGGCACATATAACATGGGAAAAGGTGGCTACGGGTGCGAACGGAGCATACGTAAACCCTGAAAACATTACCTATACGCTGCGACGTGGTAAGGCTACCGAAATAGCAAAAAACCTGAAAAGCAACACATTCGAGGACACTCCACCTGCTCAAGACGAACAAGAAGCATTGGCATACGTGGTTTCTCCGGTGAACGAAGCTGGCGAAGGAGAACGCACTTACTCTAATATTGTTGTTACAGGAAAGCCTTATAAGCTGCCCATAAACGAATCGTTTGCTAACGGAAAGCTATCTTACTTCTGGTTGGTAGACTACAATAAGCGTAGCAGATGGACGCCTTTCCACGACGAATCGAGCTATTCGCAAGACGGAGATGGTGGATTTGCTGGTTTCACACCTATGGTAGAAGGCGAATGGTCGGTATTAGAAACAGGCTTAATAGACCTTAATCAGGCTACCGACCCTATGATATCGTTCTACTATAAAACCCATCAGAACTCGGAAGATGTATTTAATATATGGGTATCAAAGGACTATGGAACTCCCGAAAACATTGCTACCATAGACTTAGACAATACTAATGTGCGCGAATGGATTAAGGTAGAGCTTCCTCTAAAGAAGTTTGTGGGGGCTAAATTCGTACAAATTGGATTCGATTATAAGGGCACAGCCTACAACAGTAATATATATATAGATAATGTGAAAATATTCGACCGCAAGGCGAACGACCTATCTATAAAAATGAAAGAGGCACCCGGAAAACTGCGAGTAGACTATGCTGCTAACGTAACTGTTGCGGTTTCGAACAACGGTTCTACACCTGCAACAAACTATAATATAGCTGTTTACAATGGCGAAACACAGTTGGCTACAGCAAAAGGAAACTCTATTGAACCAGGAAAAACTGCCGAAACCACACTCACATTCATGCCACAACGCAACATTGGCAATGCGGTTAATCTATATGCACGCATAGAAGGCAATGCCGACGAGGACCCAACAAACAACGTTACCGACACCGTTAGTTTGCAAGTGGCATATCCTGTGTATCCAACAGCTAAACAACTGAAAGCCACTGCCGGGGCTAAAAACACCCTAACATGGGTTGCTCCCGATGCACAACGCACCACAGACGAGGCTGTTACAGAGAGTTTTGAAACCTATCCAGACTTTACTCGCACTGCAATAGGCGACTGGTTGCTATACGATATGGACAATCACACCGTGTATGGATTTAACGAAAGCACCTTCCCGGGTATGGGAGAACGACAAGCTTGGACGGTTTTCAACTATGCGGCAACCACTCCTGCAAGTGGCGAAGCATGGAAAGGACACACCGGAAACAAGGTTCTTATTGCCTTCGGAGCACCATACGCCATAACAGAAAACTGGCTGGTATCGCCCGAACTACCGGGTAAGGCTCAAACAATAAGTCTCTGGGAGAAAGCATTCAATGGCACAAGCAGCGAAACTTATAACGTTCTCTACTCAACAGAAACCTTCAATCGTGCCGACTTTAAGGTGCTAAAAGATAAGCACGTTGTGCCTACATCATGGACAAAGTCGGAATATGCACTGCCAGAAGGCACAAAATATTTTGCCATCGTGGCATCGAGCACAGACGGATATGCTACACTTATAGACGATATAAACTATCTTCCAGCATCGTCGGCAGCCCTTCAGTTGTCGCTTGTGGGCTATAACATCTATCGAGATGGCATAAAAGTGAACGCCACACCCGTACCAACCACACAGTTTACCGACGAAGTGGGCGGTGCACACACCTACAACGTAACTGCCGTTTACGACAAAGGCGAAGCCCGTTTCTCTAATTCGGCAGAAGTAACCACAGCCGATGGCATAACAGAAGTGTCGGCAAACGAACACGAAACCAATGCAGATGCTCCACGTTACGACCTCTCTGGCCGTCGTGTAAACGCCAACTACAAAGGCATTTACATAACAAAGGGCAAGAAGCACATAGCAAAATAAGCCATAACAGTGCTGCAATGGAGTAGGGAAAAAGTAGCCAGCCATTTGCAAAATTGGTCTGACAGCAATTAAATAATGTAGAAAATTCAGCATTAAATAATAGCCAGCCATTTGCAAAATTGGTCTGACAGCAACGAACTTCAATTAGTTTGGTGTTCCTATTCCCAAACTCATAAAAAACAGAAACCACCCTTTTGCTCGTCAAAAGGGTGGTTTTTGCATTGCAAAAGTATGGTTTTTGTCGTGCAAAAAGGTGGTTTTTGCATTGCAAAAAGTGGGTTTTTGTTTTGCCAATAATAAACATTCGTGGAACAACCACAGTATTAGTATTATACGAACATTACGTAGCCGCAAATCGTTCGCCACGTAATTGGCAAACCGTTCGCAGCCGTAGGGGCCGATTTATCGCGCCCGCATATATGAAAACACCCACAAAATGACGAACGGAAATGTGCGTGCGTTGATGTGGAAATGTGTATTTAATAATGTGGAAATGCGTGTGCGATGAAATGAATACACATATTTAATAATGTGGAAACACATATTTGGTTATGGAAATATGCGTTTTTGGTTACGCAAGGATACGGGCGCGATGAATCAGCCCCTACGCCTAACGGAATGTTCGCAACCAATTTCACGGAATGTTCGCCACGTAATCGCAAACCGTTCGTCACGTATTTCGTGTGTGTTCGTTGCGCATTCGTTGGTTGAATATTATGTATTTGTAAAATAAAAAACTTAGAAAAAAATTTGACTTATCAGTTTTTTTGTTTATCTTTGCCATATATCAGAATATCTTTGTTACGGTTGTTTGCAGTGCAATAGTAAACTAAAGTCTGGTGAATGTGAGCATAGAGTAACCAAAAATGCTATGATAGCTTACTTTTTAAGAGAGTTATTTAACTGCTAAATTAAGGAACTAAAAACTTTATTACAATGAAAAAAGCATCTTTATTAATGTTATTACTATTCTTTTTCTGTGGTATGCAGGCTGACGATGTGAAGCTTTTAGGCGACGACACCTATTCTTTAGCCATTTCTCCTAATGGGAAATACGTTGTAGGATATAACCCATCGAAAATCCGATCGGGGGTTGGCACAGAGAGTTTCGTATATAATGTGGGTAGCGGAGCCCTAAAATGGATAACAACCGATAGTTCAGACGATTGGAAAACCTGTGGAATGTTTAGAGATGTAAACGATTTTGGAATGCTATGTGGGTCGGTAAAAGATTTAGAACACTATATAGATTTCTATGGAACAACCGCTCCTACCAACATAGCAGCAGTGTTTGAAGATGGGAAAATAGTGAAATTGCCTTACGGCGACTTAGATATGAGTAAAATAAAACAGCACGAAGATGGTACGTTTGCAACATCACTATCTAACGATGGTAAGGTGGTTGTGGGCTATTGCAAATGTTCTAACTTTGCATTTGCCTATCCATTGAAATGGACGTGCACAGCAAATGGCAACTGGAAAATGGAGAAGTTGGCACTACCATCGGGCTATGAATACGGTATAGCCATTAGTGTATCGGCTGACGGACACACTATTGCTGGTTTGGCAATGGGTGGCGGACAAGCCATAGCGTGCTATTGGATAGATGGAACGTGCTATACGGTGAAGTGTAAAGACGAAGATGCCGAGCTGGCAAAGCTAAAACAGATGCGTATGATAGATATGAGCGCTAATGGAAAATACTTTATTTTTTCGCTTTCGAGCCGCTCAGACTATCGACTTTTCGAGGTAGAGAAAGGTACATACCGCATTTTGCCCACCTTTGAAAGTAACGAACAGATGCGCATACCCACTGTGGCAGACAATGGCGATGTGTTTGGCGCAATAACGTATGATGCTTTTAGCATGGGCGGAATGTCGTATAGAAACTTCTGGTACCAGTATTCGTCTGACAGAATATTCGATTTCACCTATTATATTTACCTCTTCAATCAGCAATTAAGGTTGCCATTTCCTTTAAACTACGAGGCTCAGGCACAAGCTTTTCCTGCTGCAGTGTCGGCAGATGGCAACATTATAACAGGTAATAAAGATGTAAATGTAGCGTCTGGACAAACTCCCAAGGCTTGGATAGTGGGCGTAAGCAAACACGAAATAGAAATTCCTGCTACACCAAACAAACCCAAAGCAACATCAACAGGACTGCATAAGGTAGAACTTTCGTGGGAAATGGAAAAAGAAAAATATAAGCAACTAACACTGAAAGGATATAATGTGTATTGCGATGGCGATAAAATAGTAACCCTGAACGAACTGAAAAACGAAATGAAAGTAACATTAAACGATGTTTATGCAGGCTATCGTAAGTTCGCAATAGAGGCTATATACACCGATAAACAAGGAAAAGAACTGCTTTCGCCACGTTCAAATGCTAACGAAATAGCTATTCCAGAAAACTATTCGTTCCCACTTTTCGAGAATTTTGAGCGGAGTTCGCTACAAGCAAACTACTGGACTACAACCAGAGAATATGGCGATTTGGCTGACACCGAATGGATAGTGGCAGCCCAAGTGGGACACATGGGTACAATGGGACTAACTTCTGGTGCGTGCACACTACAGCCTTATTCATCGAGAATGGTAAGTAGACCTATTGATGCAACACATGTGAACAATGTGAAATGCTCGTTTTTGGCACTTTGTAACGAAGAAAATGTACAAGGAAATAAGGAACCCGACCTAACCAAAGACACACTTAGCGTAGACTATTCTATAGATGGTGGCAAGTCGTGGAATGTGGTTAAAGAGTGGACAGTGAAAGAATTGCCACACTTAGAAGGTATTCTGACATTCGATTTAACAAAACAAGTGGCAGGAAAAGTGTTCCAAATACAATTTCGTAAACACGGAAAAGGTGGAGTAAGCTATTATTTCTATTTAGACAATATTATGATAGGGAGCGGAAATAATGTAGATGCACCCGAAGGATTTACAGGAAAAATAATAGATAACAACGTGTTTCTGATGTGGAAAAACAATAAAAACAGCTATCTGCTGAACTATCTTTTCGAACCAGAAGCACCCGGATATACGCTCGGAAACGAAGGAAACGAACTTATTGGAGCAAACAAATTCACACCAAACGAACTGACTCCATATCATGGAAAATACTTAACATCGGTAACAACCTACCTTAATTATTACGACGATGTGGACGAAGAGAAAGGTATTCATGCGGCAGTTGTGGTGTTTGAAGATGGAAAACTTGTTTGCGAACAAGAGATAGAAAACATTAGTTTCAACGAAAATATAACCCAAAAACTTAATAAACCCATCAAAATAGACGGTTCAAAAGAACTAATTATAGGTATTAAAATACACGATTACGATGCCGACCAAATACCTCTAACCTACGAAAGCTCTACATATTTCGTAGCCGGAAAAAGCGATATCTACTCTGAAGACAACGGTAAAACATGGCAAACAGTGCACGACTTTTATGGAAACGACACAGAAAAAGGCTCTTGTTGCTGGCGAATAACAGGTAATATAACCGATAACCCAGACGATGTTGTAGAACAAGAAGACGATGGACTTGTTGGGTATAACATCTTTAGAAATGGCATTCAACTGAATAATACCTGCATTCCTTGCGAATCTACACGCTACATCGATAGAAAACCAATAGACAAAGCAGAATATATCGTTGTGGCATACTATAACGATGGGCGAGAATCAACACCAACAATACCATTCGTTGCCAATTTAACCAACGAAATAAAACCAGTAATAAACAAATCAATTCTAACAATAAACAAAAACGAAATAAAACTGAATGCAAAAGGAAAACTGAGTCTATACGCTGTAAACGGACAGCTAATAGCCAAAGAAAAACAGGGCGCAATTCAGTTAAAAGGCATTCCATCAGGCATTTACATAGTAGTAATAGAATATAATAACCAAAAACTAACACAGAAAATAATTATCAACAACTAAAAGAAAAATAGATAATCAATAACAAAAAATGGGGCACGTTTGCTTTGTGCCCCATAAAAGTTTCTACTAAAATACAAAATGCTCCTCCCTATATAATGCAGAATGTCTCCCTATATAATGCAGAATGTCCCCCTATATAATGCCAAATGCCCTCCTATATAATATAATGTGTAAAATAACTTCGCCTGTTAATGAAACTAAAAATATAGCATCTGCTTATCTTTTTTCTTAGAAAAGTTTGGTGGTTATTATTTTTTGTTATACCTTTGCACTCGCTTTTACGGCAAGCAGTTTATCTGTTAGTTGTTAATGAAGCATCGTTCTTTGAAAAGATTTACATAGACAGAGAAGTAGTACAAGAAGCGTCTGTTGCTATTATATATAGTATCAGATGGGTAAAAGAAACG
>QWCW01000260.1_pt1 | contig 25247 bp, 36 predicted proteins | sample 1972691 | NCBI WGS metagenome assembly QWCW01 (sample SAMN09866698, study PRJNA288562) | Human oral metagenome isolate pre2_saliva, whole genome shotgun sequencing... | reverse complement strand
CATCGTTAAAGCGTATAATTCGTGCCAACTCGCCGCGAATAGCAAGTTCACTAAGTTTACGCCAGCTAGTAAAAATGTCGCGATAAACGTCTGTAAGAATGTCCATCCAGCGCGAATAGCCACGTCTTTATAGTTGATATTCTTTAATGCTTCTAGTGATTTCATATTTCCTCCTTATTTCTTAAATAAACTTATTAGAAAATCGATAATTAGCTGTAGTAAACTTTTGGTTGGTTTTTCGGTCTTTGCTTCAGTTTTTGGTTCAGAAACTGGCTTAGTTTCAAGCTTTATCTCAGACACTTCAGGTTGCTGAGGTTTACTCATCGCCTTCAATTCGTCTATAGATATTTTTGACGTTGAAAAATCCAAATTAAATCCGTCAATCTTTCCGCTTTCTGTATATTGATGAATAAATGAGCCGTGTGCGTAATTGTCTTTCGTTCCGTAGTTCGGATACCAATCCACGCGGTCTAGCCCCAATTTCTGAATAATAGCTTCACCACCGTATGTGAACACCTGTTTTCCAGTTTTCTGTAAGACTAGGTTCTTAAATAGCTTCAATTGCTCGACTGTTCCCTCGAAATCTGGCTCTAAATCGACGAATAGCATAGGTGCGTTGACAAGTTTTTGAGCCTCCACGAACCTTTCAGCCTCCACCTTAACTTCTTCCTCGGTTGAAAAATAAGGTAACCAGTAAATCCCTAGTAGCTTATCTCCCGCGGCTTTAGCGAATTTGACCAGTTTCGGGTCAATCTTGTTAGCATCACCACCAAACGATTGACCGACATGACCAGCCTTAAGAATAACACCAGCGAACTTATGAAAATGATTTACAATAGCGTCGTCTTGATGATTTGAGACATCCAATATAATCTTGCTGTAATCTTCTTGTGGTTCTTCTGGCTTTGGTTGAGGTGTCAAATCTGGTAAATCGTGTAAATCTTTATCCTCGAATAGTTGACGGCTCATATATTTGCCACTGCGTGCTGTCACGTACCAGACTGTATCACCGGCGATTGATTCGCCATTCGTCACGTAACCTTTCATAGCGATGACATCACCTTTTTCCAGTTCCTGAAAAATAGCTGAATTTGTGTTAGCTTCGTCGCGAGCGTTGCCGTCTTCTTCCATTTTTCTATCTGTCGGCTGAGTTTCAGCGTAATTTTCAGCAATACATCGTCCATCGCAACAATACGAGTACCCGAGATAATCTGGACCGTAGTTGCCCATCCAGTTCATAAGCTCTTCAATACTGTTATAAATCCCTCGCGCTCCACTGTGAACTTCACTATCGTGGATTTCGATTGAGCCATCCTCGCGCTTTCTCATCAAAAATACGTGTCCGTCATCTACATAAATACCTCTTGAAAAGCCCAAAAACCCAATCACCCAAATGCCAACAGGCGCAGGACCTGTGTTTATGCGACCCGCGTTCAATTCATTTAAGTACGCTGTTTGAGCGTTTGGCGAGCGAGTTAATGAGTTAATCGCGTCATCCACATATTGTAGACACCAGCCACTCTGAGCGCCGATATTTAGATTTGGATTGTAAATTTGCCTGACTGCCATTATTGCCTCCTATTTACGGTTTATTAACGACTCTCACAATTAAATCGACCATAAAGCCAATCACAGTAATTACTGCTGTCATTACGCCAGCACCAATCTTGGCTTCGCTCTTGGACAGGTAATTGCCCTGCATCAGTTCCACGCGGGTTATCAAGGCTTTCAGTTCCTCAGCATCGGCTTTCGATTCAGCCAGCTGTTTGACCGACTCCGCCAGTCGCGACACGTTATCGTTTATTGAACTCAGCCTTTCATTTAGCACATCGTCGCGTGCAGTCATCATGATGCCCAATTCACGCACTGTTTTGGGTGTTTGATTCATTGATTCATTGTCTCGTTTATTATTCATTCTCACTTACTACATTACAGATTAGACATACTCAACTCTCAGCTCACCATCAGATGTGGCGAACGCATAGATTTTGAACGTACTACTGCCGAGGTCTGACAAGAAGTCAGTTATATTTATCCACGTCTGCACGCCGCCATTACTTCGCTGACGCTGGAAATGATGAGTGACATCTTCCAATCTCGAACCGTGGCTGCTGCGCCTACCGACCATCAGCTTAAAAACCATACCCGACTGATACGTACTGGATTTCGGCGTAAATACGATTTTGAACCGCCTCAGAAACGTTGCGTCATGCTTGTCAATCGCCGCTTCTAACTTGACGCGAAATACCTGCACGCCATCAGCGCCAACACGCTGCGCGGCTTTCATCTCTGTAATTTCACGCTCACATCTCGTGATAATCTTTGCCATCGTTTCGCCATCTATGTCTTTAATTCTCATAGCATCCTGCTTTCGACAGTTAAATTAATATCGGTGTTTGCTACCACCGCACATTTCATCTGCGCCAACACGCTCGTTAGCCCCTTGTTTACGATCACATACGCGAACCAGCGACGGACATGGCGAGACTCGCTTGATATTGGTATGGTATCAATACGTATTGGTGACGCACTATTTATCAACACCTTGTCAATAATCAAATCAGCTAGCAAGAATGTTTTATCTTTTTTTGCTGTCGCCGTAATAACAAACGGCACACCAGAAGCCTGCTGCTGTCCACCAACCGCATTAGCCATTTGGTTAAAGTCCCAATCGCCACTACTGACACTTTCGTAGAACACCAGCCCGTTTGATGCCATCACCTGGCCAGTTTTAAGATCGCGAATATTGCGATCAAGTGACGTTAGAATGTCTGTCAGCTGGTTTTCTGGTAGCATGTTCAGGCGGCTCATAACAAGCTCGCTTTCATACTGAACGATCCCTTGTCGGTCCCCAGAAAAACGCACTTGGCGTACACATATTTCGTCTGGCCCTGTGGCGGATTGTCGATAGCGGCACTGGCACTAAACGCCAGCTGATATGGCACCTCTAATTTATTGATGTCTGGCGTGCTCTGATCAATGATGCTGCCGCCAATTATCTGCGCGCCCGCCAACGTGTCAGGATTGTCACCGACGTAAAACTGCGGCAAAAACAGCACGTACGGCCACTGTTGTTTGCGTGCGGTGAAAGTCGTCTCAATCTTGATTATTCTGCCACCAAGAAAATCGGGGTCATGTGTGACGGGTATTATCGCGTCGTATTCCTGTGCACTTTTCGTTTCGTAATAAATAATACCAGAGTTGTTGCTGGTTCTCTGTGTGGCTTTCATTTGCTCAGTGGCACGTAGCAACGCCCGCAACTTACCGATGGCTCGCCGCTCCTCTACCAGATTTAATCGCTCGCTCATAGGTCGTAATTATCCAGCGTTAAGGTTATTTCCTCGCTCATGTTCTCATCGACCTTGACAGATATTTGCTCGATTCGGTAATAACCGCTCAGTGGGCACGACGAATACTTATTTTGTTCAACTACGATACGATCGCCTACTCCGATATTATTCAGATCAAATTGTGTACCGCGCACTGTGACGCGCGGCAGGTCGACCAGCCGACTCATCACCGCCACATCAGCCTCGCAGTGCCCCGCCAGTGTCGATAGGTTTTTGATGCTATTGTATAGCTGTACTTTTTCGCGCAAGATAAACTCCTGCTGGCTCAGCACGTCCTCAGCACTGTAGCGGATTGTTTCCTCGCCCATGCCAGAGGCTTTGCCTATGATGTTGTTGTACAGGTTTGCCCCAGATTGCGGCAGCTCCATACGAATTGCGCCAATGCCCAAGCCGTCGTCAGGATAATGCACCACCACATCTGGCCGCTCGTTGCCCAGTGTCTGAAACGTCTCAAACTTGCGGTCGTAGGTGAAACGGAAGTCAAATTTGCCGTCCTGCAAATTGGTTAGCGACACCAGCGCATCTTTAGCGTTGATATCCTCCCAGTCGTCCATTCTGTCGCGTCGTATGCCGGTGCGATACTGCCTGCTGCCCCTGGTGATACCAACATCTCCGTTAGGTCGATTCTGCACCTCCTGGATAATATCCCAAGCAATGTCAGTAGCTTCAATTCCTTTCCAGCGACCGTTCAGGTATCGTGCGTCAATCAGGTTCAGGTAGCCGTCACACTGCACCAGCACCCTCGCATTGTCGGTGTTTAGGTTGCGGTTCGCCTCTACTACCACTGCACCAAATAAATACTCGCCGTTGCGCTTGACTCTAATGTCGCTCACCCATGGCTTTAAGATAGTGTTTGGGTTCTCGCCGATCCGTCGACACTTCTCTTCCCAGTCTGGCATCGACATATTAAAATCTAGCGACTCAACGCCGTTTCGCGTCATACTCCAGTCGAGGTCTTGGCAAAGCCTGGTGATGTCGGCTACCTTTGTTTTGCCGCGATGCCACAGCTCAATGGTGTAGCGTGGTGGTACATACTCGTCCATTACGCCACTCCCGTGTAGCCGTTGTACCACTCAACGATAGCCATGCCAGTGTCAGTGCTGTTCGAGGTATTGAAAATCAGTTCGTTTAGCCCTGGTATCAAACGCCAGTATTGACTGCTGGTGAGGTTATTATCGATGCCTACTCCATTTAGCGTCACTTCTCGGTTGTATGTGTCAAATATGATTGTGTCGCTATCTGTCGTGCTGATATTCAGTGCTAAAATCTCGCCAGTTGTCTGGTTGGACACGGTCGGATTGGTGACTTTGCCAGTAATTGTGATTGTCGGCCAAACATACGTGTTGCCATCATTTGTGGCGTGATTCAGTCCCCCGCCAGATATCCAGTGCAAGCCGTCACGCTCCCAAAGTAGCCCAATCTTTGGATCGAGAGGCTGCGTCAGTTTGGTAATAGTCTGATAGACGCGTCCGGTTGGTGTGAACAGCTGCACTCGCAACTTGTCGCGGATTTTAATGGTTCTAGCAATTTTTGCCATCTCAGCATGCATTTCGGCCAGTTTTCCGTCATGCTCCACTGCCACGAAAAAGCTCAATGGTATTTGTCGCACGCCGTAAAACTGCTCATCTATGCTGCCGCCGTCAGCACCAGAAAATACATACTGGCTGTTGCGTACATCAGGGTCGCCAAAGCCTTTCAGCGGCGGTGTTAGGTGGGATAGCCCCTGTTTACTGCCTGCTAAAAACACGCTCTCATTAGTGCGCATATTAGTGATCTGTACGTCATATGTTCTCATATCTAGCCCCTCCTCATCTGCTGCACCAAGCTGCGGTTATACTGATCAACGTCAATGCCGTTGGTGAGGTTGACGGTTTGGTTGATTTGAGGTGTATTACCACCAGATGATGCACCAGCGCCTCTCTCGTCCATAGAATTCTTCAGGAACTGGCTCAGCTTGCTCAGTGGGATAACGGCCTCTGGTTCATTACCCTCACCAATCATGGCTAGGGTTGCTTTTGTGGCGATACCACCCTCTGCAAGCTGCGGAATATTGAGGTTCGGTATTTTTGGAATATGGACGCCAGGAATAGCGTTGATAATACCTGTCGCCCAGTTTATCGAGTTGATAAATCCGTTAATCATTCCAGAAACAAAGCCTAGCACACCATTTATGGCACCTCTGAACGCCCCGCCGATAGCATTGCCTATAGACACACCTACGCTACCAAAAATACCAACCACACCGTTCCAGATGCCTCTGAACCAGCCCGCTAATCCTCCAAATACACTGACTATAGCATTCCAAGCTCCTCTGAATACTCCACCAAACCAACCGGCTACGACGCTAAACACGCCGACTATACCGCCCCATATGCTGCCGAACCATCCGACAGCCGCTCCCCATACGCCCGCAATAAGATTCCAGGCGCCAGTAAATATTCCGCCGAAGAACTGCACCACTGGGGTGAACGTCGCTACGATGAAATCCCAGACGGCTTGGAACACGGCAAATATTTGATCCTTAAACGTAAAGAACAGCCCGATGATCAGCGCCACTGGCGCGAATATCACTGCCAATATCGTCAAGCCCCACTGCTGCAAAAACGCGACGACATTATTAAATACTGTAGTGATGCCGGTCCAGATGCCGCCAAAAAATCCAACAACGCCGCTGACAAACCCGCTAATCACCTGCCCGATAGCCTCAAACACGCCGCCAAACCAACCAGCTGCAGCGCCCCACACTGCCGTGATGGCATTCCATGCTTGGCCAAAGATATTGAACTTTACCTGCAAAAATACCAGTGCGCCGACAACTGCAGCAATTGCCACGGCTATGGTTGTAAATGGATTTAGCCCGGCTACCGCATTGAACGCCGCCATGGTCGACTGTCCGCTCTTTAAAGCGCCGATGAAACCTCGCAAACCAATGACGCTTTTTGCCATCGTTGTCGCAAACTGACCAACTTTCATTGCTACAAACGCTGAGCCTAGCGCTACAATGGCTGGCACAGCATTGTCTATGATGAAGTTGGCAAAATCAACAATCGTTTGCTTGTTTTCTTTCAAAAAAGCAGTAAGTTTTGTGACGCCATCACTAAACCTGGCAAATAGTCCATTTTGGTCAACTATCAGCCCCTTTTCAGAATCCACTCGTACGCCAATAATCTCTAATCCGAGTGACCGAATCGAGCCCTGTAAACTAATCATCCTGTTTTGGAATGTGTTTGAGAATTTGCTGATGTCTAGGCTCTGTGCGTATTCTGCCATGGCAGCAGTAAACTCCTCGGCACTCACTTTGCCACCATTGATTCTTCCAGCAGCCTCTTCCATAGAAATACCGAACTTCTTGGCCAAGATGGTAGTCAACGGGATATTATTGTTGATCAGCTGTAAAGCATCTTGTCCAAACAGCGCACCACGGCTCGTAACCTGTCCAAAAACCAGTGCTAAATTCTGCAAATTTGCACCAGAAACGATAGACAGCCTACCCAGAGTGTCCATGTCTGGTATAACCTGCTGTGCCGTGCGCCCATAGCCTAATAATGTAGAGGCTGCTTTTGAGGCGTCGGGAAAAGCGATTGGCTTACCAAGTACCTGATTGTACAGTTGACCAAAAACCTTGTTGGCCGCCTCGGTTGACCCAGTGAGCGACGCCATCTGCGCTTGTGTTGTTTGCAAGCCGCTGGCGAGGTCGATAAACTGTTTTGCACCAAATGTACCGCCACCGATAACACCGGCAGCGACGATACCAAATTTTTTTATCGTATTAGCAACACCACCAAAGCCCTGATTTAGCCCGTCAAAAAACTTGCCATATTTTGATTGAGTCGAGTCGAGATTTCTCTCGCTCTCGTGCATCTTTTTTTGGACATTGCTCATAGCGGTGATTGCACCACTCGAATCAACACGATATGTGATAATAATCTCGCCTTGGTTCATGACGTTATTACCCTGTCTATGCTATGATTGTGGTATAAGACGAAAGGAACTCTTAAATGAATAAACAATATCATCTGTCTAAAAAGTGGCTCATAAAAAAGCTGGTTTTTTGGTTTTGGCTGCACATGATTACATTTGGTGTAACCGCTTGGCTCGCCTATAGAAAATACCGCAACGTTTCTTTTGAGCTGACAGATACCGCCATCAAGTTCAGAAATGGCAGGCTCACTCGTACAATCAATTATCGAACGATAGAGGGCTTTGTGCGAAATGGCAATACCATCGGGATTACGACGATTGGCGAAAAAATCATTGGTGGTTCGCTTGTCGTCTCTGACATTGAAAATATTGACGAGTTTGAGTCTCGTCTGGAAAAATACCTTGAATCTGCCAAATAACCCTACCATTTTGCCTGCTTCTCCAATAAACTGATCAGTTTGTTAGCCTTTTTACCGCTCAGCGCAGCGGTAATTACTGCCATTTGTTGTAACGCCTCTTGTGCCTTGAATACACGAGCTGCTTTGACTAATAATTCAGAGTCTCCGTATGGCATCTCTACCGCCTCGGCAAACGGTATTTGATAATAGTAAACTAGAGCAGCAGCGGTGATTTTCTGATTTTTCAAAATATCCTTGGTCTGTTTTTCAATCAGCAAGGCTAGCTTTTCTGGATCATACTGCTGCTCGTGGTCTTCCATTACTGCAATACCTCGACCCCCTCGGCGCGCAATGTTGCGTAATCCTCAGTCGCGAGCCTGAATAGCTCTGTCATGAATGCCTCCAGGTTGTCGTCTCCGATTAACTCGACGAGTTTATCTACTTCTGGCGCACCATCAATTGGTTCTAGACTAGAAAGCAGCTCGCCACTTAGCGAATTGGAAACTATTGCCTGTAGCTGTGCACCGCCCACACCCTTGACGCTACGCCTAGCATCATATTGAGCTGCAACCACTTTTGTACGGCTTAGACGCGGAACGACATATTTCAAGGTGCTCACGTTGCCGTTGTCGCTCATTTCAAGTGCCATGACAACACGCGGCACATTAGTCTGGCTTTGAGTTTTATTAAACTTAAACGCCATCTCATCCTCCATTCCATAGTTGTAAAAACTACATTACTTTTTGTTAAATTACCTATTGACACGGTGTTTTTAGCACCGTGTCACCCCTGTTACGCAAATGTCAGGTCACCCTTGATCAACTTGCCAGTTACGCTGATTTCAAACTCAGTCAAACCGTCTTCTTGGCTGATGTCACTCAGGGTTGCCGTAGCGTCGAGCATGTACAACGTATGACCTGCTTGAGCTGCTAATTTCGGCACTAACTTGAATACACCAGACACCTGTGTCGAGCTGCCCTTTTGCAAGCCAACCTGTACAGCACCTTTTGTACCGACAGTAATGCCAGTAGTGCCGTCAATCGCCTCGCCGCTGTTATAAACATAGCCAGGCACGATATTCTTGAGGTTGTCCTGTCCAATGTCAGTCACCTTAAACTTGATGGTCGATTTGAACGATTTGATAAGTTTGAGGTTCGTGCCGTCGATAAAATCACGTGTCACCTCATTCTTGTCGTTGTCAAAGTCCAGGTCGTTCACACCCAGGACTTGCTTGAAGTTTTTACCAGTCTTGTCCCCGAAATACAGATCGTGGTTCAAGCCTGCGTAATCGATTGCTGCCATTTTAATTACTCCTTTGCTTGATCTTTCAAAACTAATGTTACAGATTGGGCACTCCACACCCCCATCCGTAATTCAGAGGCTTCGTAGGCACTGTCTTGCATCGGAAATACGCTCACACGAATGAATCTCGCGTCAGTGTATGGCAATTGCATTAGTGCCGTACGCAGCTTGCTGTCAAGCTCGTACAGCTCGGCCGCATCGGCTTTTACTACAGTGATCGTTAGCTCAGTGGTCAGTTTGGTATTGCCCAAGCTGCCGCCGTCGTATTCACCGCCGCTAGCCGCAACTGCTACCATGCCGTCCTGGTTATTGCTTGCTGGCAACCGCCCGACAAACACATTTTTGCCAAGCTCCCCGCCAATGGCAGTAGCCACAACTTTTGCAATCTCCAATGTTACATTCATCTAAAAAACCTCTTGTAATCTTTCATGGTGCTTCTCACACCCTCATCAACGAAACCTTTGCCAGTGCCAGCTGTGGTGTACTTACGCACCACATGAGTGCCATCCGCACGCCTGCCGCGGTTCTGGTACTGCGAGTAGACTGGCTTCCATGTCAATCTGATAGCATCTCTGCCGATTCGCCGTACCTCAACATTGCGGGACTTGAGCGACCCTCTACGTCTGAACGGTGCGGTGAGGTTGGATATTGTCAGAGTGTGATTCGCCATTGCGTTCAATCCTGTCGCTGCCTGATTCTGGAAGAATCGTTTGACGGCGACTGTATTGTCGACCACCGGCACGATTACACCTCTCTGTCGAGCCGTTCCAGCTCAATTTCAACGTGCTGCACTGTACCGCTAGTGACAACCACTCTACCAACTGCCACATTAGCAACGCGGTACACTCGCTTAACGCCAAATAGCGTCACTTCGGCAAAATACCCCTCGATCGAGTAGCCAATTAACGACAACCATCTATCTCGGCCATCCAGATACGCTCTAGCGTCGCCTGTCATGGCATCGTAGCTACCGCCACGGGTCAAGCCGCTCGTCTGCTCGATGACACACTTCACGCTGTGCCGCTCGCCTCCCGTCTGGCGGTATACACCGTCTACGGGTGCAACTAAGGTGATGTCATCGCGGAATATCATAGCGATGAACTCCACGCTGACTTAGCGGCGTATCAGTGTAACCAGACACCACACAACTGCTGATTGGCTTTACAAACTTTGCCAGTAGATCAACGTTCGCCTCAGCGAACTGGTCGATAACTTGCTTGGTGTTGTCATACGTCACTGAATGACTCAGCACTGTTTCAGATTTTACGTTGTTGTAAAAGTTACCTTGATTAGCTATTGACAGCGTGTCAAATAGCCGTGCAATGAGGATTTTCAATCTGTATGGCAACGGTTCGCCATATCCCCACGCCGCCTTGACAACATGTCGCCCCGCCTCCAGTGGCTCAGCCATCTCAATGGTATTGAACCAGCTGGCGTTCAATTCGTCACCTTGACTCACTGACTTGACCACCAGCGGCCTGCCACTTTCTGTCGTCACCTCTGGCAATAGACTAGTGAACGGATCGACAATCAGGAAACATGAGCCGCAAGTTGTCTCGTATCGACGCGGCGTATTTGCCTCGCCTTGCATCTTGACATCCAGCAACGCCTCCAGCGTCTCCGTCGCCTGCTGCAATAACTGCTCAAAGTACTTATTCTCGGTATCAGAAAGGGGGCGTAAAAGTACGCCCTCGATATCTTCTTTAGTTACCAATGTTGCCATCTCTTACGCCCCTCTCTGTTAGGCTACATGTTTAATAGCCACTGCTGCTGCGATGCCGCTCAAGCCGCCGCCTGCAAAGATCTCTTGCAAGTACTCGTGCTTATTCTGCTTCAACGCAAAGTTGGTGTAGCTTTCAATTGACTGGTCGCCAACCACCTTGTATTTATTGAATACGACCAAGTATGCATCGTTCTCGGTGTCGTTGGTGTCGTTGAACCACTGTGGCGTAAACTTGCCAGCAAGCTCCAAGTCTTCCAAGATGTTAACGCCTGGGGTGTATAGCATGTGCTTGTCGGTACCTCGCTCATCTTTCAGTGCGGTGAGGTAGCCACGCTTTGCGATGATGTAAACGTCGCCCTCAGCCTCGATTAGGTCGCGTGCATTCAAGATAGCAGTACGGCGACTTTCCCCTGATTTTGGCGTATAGGTTTTAGCAAACACGTTGCCAGCCTTAGCGTCAGCTTTGACAGATACAAACGACTTGATCTTGTCGTCGCTAGTGTCGACTAGTCCGTCACCGATAACAATCGCACGCTCGATACTTGCGATGATTCGCTTTGGCAATTCTTGTAATACATAACGCAACAGTGAGCCAGTGCTCTTGTTCTTGCGGATAGTCTCTTTATCGAGAGTGAGGTACTTGTAGATATATTGACCTTCAAGCACGCGGTTTTCGATAGCAATCGTAGCCTCTTTCTTGTCCGTGCCGGCTTTGTGACCTAGCGCACCGTCAGTATTGGTATCCCAAGCGGTGTTGTAAGCGTCAAGCCCAGTTTTATCGACTAGGTTCCAAATTGGGCCGCCAGCCTTAAACGCACTTTCAACTGCCTCAACAACCGGTGCTGGGAATAGTTTGTCGGCACCAGTGACAGCCATCTGTACACCGTTAGCCTCAAGCTTGTCCATCCACGCTTCGCGAACAGCAGCCGCACCAGCACCTGCTTGTGCTACCAACACGTCAGCAAAATCTTCTAACGCCTTTGGTGTGTCCAGATAATTTACGACAGTACCTTTGTCGACAGCTGCTGGATCAGCTGGTTCTTTAACTTGCATTTTTGCAATGTCTTTCGGTTCCATTTCCGTATCCTCCTCAGGATTGTTATCAGTTGATTCTTCCGGCTCTGATTGCTCAGCTTCGTCAGTAGGCTCAGCCTCTGGCGCGACTTCCGGTGCCGCTGGTTCGTCAGTCTTCGTCTCAGGTTCAGTTGCGTCTTCGGTCGGCTCCGCCGCCTTAGCTGCCTCCGCCTCTGCTTTTGCCTTGATTTGCTCAACTAGGCTCTGCATTGGCTTGGCGTCTGCCTGCTTGACTGCCGACATACTGAATGCAAAGTTCATACCCATCACATTCTGTACACTCTCATCTTGCTTTTGCTTCTCTGGTGCCTCGGACACCTCATCGGCAAAACCAAGCTCGACAGCCTTATCGGCAAGCATCCACGTTTCCGCTTCCAGCAGCTCAGTGATCTTTTCATCGCTCAGCCCCGTTCGCTTGGCGTAGATAGGCGTGATGCCCTCCTCGATCTTCAGCAACACATCTTTGGCTTTCTCCATGTCGTCCACCGTACCAGCCGCATAAACGGACGGGCGGTGAACCATGATCATTGAGCCTGGCGACATGATAATCTTGTCACCCGCCATCGCAATTACTGATGCAATCGACGCCGCTAAACCATCAACCCTGACAGTGACATTTCCGTTATGATTCACAAGTGCGTTATAAATCGCCAAGCCTGCGAACACATCGCCACCGGGACTGTTAATGACAACTGTCAAATCGCCCGCATGCTGCTTGAGTTCTTCGCGAAAGAGATCAGGTGTGACTTCGTCGCCCCACCAGGTATCGCTCGCGATAGGCCCGTCAAGTATAAGCTCTTGATTATTCGATGAAACGGAATTGCTCCACTTCCAGAACTTCATGCTTTATTTCCTTGTTAAAGTTAATGCTTCGACTCCTGCTTGCCCGTCCAATTTGAGCGTCTTGCTCTCGTCTTATTTCTAAGACTACAGATTACGATTTATCGAACTCATAACGCACCTGCTCATCTGTAGAGGCGGCGTTTACGATCTTGATGTTATTGACATGCTTACACTTCGCATTACTACAACGCACCTGTGCGATCATCTGCGTGACGCCCTTGATGTTCAGGTAGCGTCCGCATTCCTCGCACCGCAAATCTAAATCAGCCATCTCGTCATCGATAATTCGCCGCTCAGCATTGAGATATGCCTTGACAACACGGTATTTCGGATGGCAATGACCGTTCGGGTGGACATCGTAGCCGTCGTTCTGTGCGAAATTATTGATAAATATGCCGCCGTCCCTGCCGATGATTGCCTCATTCAGATTCAGGATTGGCTCATCAACTGCTACCCATTTATCGATTAGCGTGGCACAAAACTCACACGGCTTGCCGGTCTCACTCTCCATTGCTTTCTCGATCAGCGTTCCTGTTTGGTTTTGCACCTGTTTCATGGCTTCAACACTCGATAGTGCATCAGCTCGTGATATCTCAGTGCGAGCCATTCGCTGCACTCGCCATTCGTCGGTCTTCATAATGCCGCGTAACTTCTCCTCCAGCTCAGACTGTGCCCAGCCGTGAGATGCCGCATGATCAAGCACGCGACGGATTGAGGCGGCTGTATCATCAGCGTATGAGCGTGCCACATTCAGCAGATAGCCTCGGTAGGCTTCCTGTGTCGATGCCGCCACCACAAAGCCAGTTAGCTCGGCCGTGGACACGCCGTTGTCTATCAACAACTGTTTGCCGTCCTCAAAATAAATCGCACCTTGAACTATCATCAACGCCACGATGATTAGTAGTAGCGCCTCGGCAAATTCGTTTTGCTCGTCGTCCTCTTCAGTGCTGTTTTCGGCCGTCTGGCGTGATTCAGCGATAGCTCGATCAACTTGCTTCTGCATAAACTCAGTCGTTGCGTCATAAATCAGTTGCTCGAAATCATCGAGCGTCTGCGGCTGATTGTTGGCTGATGCTTTTGGGTTGGTGCCGTTCGCTTCTCCCCAAGCCCCCGTGTCGCCAACCTTGCGGCGATCTGGTGCGTCTGCTACCTCATCACCCTCATCAACATCCGGCTTGTCATTTTCAATCTCTGGCGGTTTGTAATCACCCTTACGCAATAGCTTGAAATTATTAGGTAATTTCAGTGCGTCGATAATACTCTCAGTACTGTAGCCTGCCGCCTCCAACTTCAAGATGGAATTGACACGAATATCATCAGCCTCAGCCTGTACTTTGACTTCATCGACCACCTGTGGAATAGTGAACTCGTAAGTAATAGCTATGCCCATACCGCCAGTGATTCGGTTTAACTCGTGTGTCAACTGCGTATAGTTGCGTAGCAGTAATGGATCAACCACATTCTCAGCAAACACCTGCTTTGACACCTGCGCATTAGCGTACGTAGCTGTATCGTCAATGCCTTTCATGATTGCCGATACGCCAAATGACGTATCGATTCGCCTATCAACCTGCTTAAATAAGTTCTCGAAGTCAATATCTTTATTTGGTTGTGAGAACGGCACCCACTCAACAGCTGCGGTAGTCGACGGTTTACCGGTCTTAGAGTCAACTGGTCGGTGCGTGTATGTAACGTTGTTGTTGCTCCCTGCTCCGCGATGAGCGTCTTGCAACATCGCCACACTCTCTTGGAATGATTGCCGTGTTGGTGCGGTAATAATGAATTGCCCGGCCGGTACTGCTCCATTCTCGAAAAAGCCGGCCTGAAAATCGGCGATGTAATCGTCGAGTGTCGCCCAGCGACGTGATGCTTCAGATGGTGAATAGCCGGCGTACAGGTCGTTTGGATCAACACCACCAGGTAATACCAGCACTTCATCTTCAGTAAACGTCTGTGTGCCGACTGTGTATGTTGTCTTGTCGCCAACTCGTGCAACTCGCGGAAACTCCAAGAACGTAAAGCCGGCAATATTCTTGCCGCCCTGCCCCCTGAAGTCACCGCCAGGCTTTGCTACTCCGCCATAGTTGCTCCAAACCAAAATGTACGTCTTCCGTAGAGACAGTGTCGAAACGGCTATCTTTTCAGCAAATGCCACCGAACTGTCGGATTTATTCGGGTGGTACAGGGCGTTAATGACTTCATGTGGTACTTGCTTGCCGTTGCCGTCAATAGCAAACGGTCGCACTGTCATGTATTTATTGGCAACCGTTCGAATATTAGGATAAGCTGTCGCGTAACTGCTGGCACGGTAATGATCAAACATTGATAATCTCTGAAAAGCGGGGTCAACGCCACTCACACGTCGTTCGCCCATTAATCCCATGGCTGTTTTAATAATTCCCATCTACTTATTGCTCCTGTATAAATAAACCGACCAAAATATCAGCTGCACACCGACAAACACCACTGTGGCGACCTTGCCGCCGTAATATAGCCAAATACAAAATGGCACGCCGACAAACATCAGCAGCCCTATCCACGCCTCAATGACAGTATCCCTGTCTGGCTTTTGAAACTTTAATTTGCGCAAAAAGTCTTTCAATTTCATATAATCCTCTAACTGTAAATATACGGATTACATAATTCCGCCCCACTCCATCACTACATCGTGCTTTAGCTGTAGCCAAAAACCCATCAATACAGAGTCAAATATGTCAGGAGACTTGCCGAGCCGCTTCTTGATTGATTCCTTAGATTCCAATACAAACACCTTATCCTTATATTCGTGGTGGTGCATCTGTGCCTCTTTAATAAACTCATTGAGAAATGGAAAGCTATCGAGGATTTTGACCTTGCCGCTGTCTAACCCCATGGCCAGCATGTACGCCACCTGTGATCGCAGATTATTAAACGCCATCAGCTCCTGTGAACGCTCAGCATCCTCTCGGCTCTTTGGTTCGTCGCCAAATGTCAGGAATGGGTCAGGCGCAAAGCCAGACTTAAATACAGCAAACTCAGCACCGCGGTCTTTACCGCCATCAATAACACCAACACCAACGCCCACACCGTCGACTGCGATATTCTCGTAGCCGATAGCGAAGTTATCTGAATGCTCAATCAGCCACTCGGCTTGCTTGCCAGTCTCTACCTGTTCGTTCGAGTCTTTGGTAATAGTGCCGTCAATCAGTGTCAGATCCTCCCAATCTGCCGCCACGCTACGGTCAACGCCATCACGCGCCACGTCATAGCCGGTCGTCTTACGCCCTGGCTTGTAGCTCTTGACGATCGCCTTGGCGAAAATACTCGAGCGGAATATCGTCTTGCTCTCGTCTTGGTATTCCCAGTTGTTCTTCAGGTACCGCTCAACCCACCATGTCGGGTTGGTCATCATCGCGTCGATGTCTGATTGCATTTGCCATGAATCAGACAAATCAAACTCGACCACACGAATGTTTGATGGTAGCGGCTCATACTTGCCGTTTCCGCCGTACTTCCAGCGCATGTATACCTCTTTAATATGATCAACATCGTTTGGATTGAGAGTGATGATAGCGATGCTTGGCTGACCGTTGATATTGCGGCGTCCTTTACGTGATTTGGCCGTGGTAAACATCGTCAGTGACAATTCGTCAGCCTCGTCAATGTGGCTAGCGGTGGCGTTGATACCTTTAATTTTCTGGCCGCTCCTGTCTTTCGTCTCGTCCGCCTCCACAAAGCCAATCTTTGAGCCATTAGGGAACTTGATTTCATAATCTTGACCGTTATATGTGTAATCCTCACCCTCCTTGAAGTTTTTGCGATCAAGCATAGTCAGATACGACGGAATCACCGATCGCTTCGCCGTGCTGATATTTTTGCGAAACACCGTCCAGTATGTCTTCTCAAATGTGTCGCAAATATCGATGCCGATACTCGCCGCAATGTCTGTCTTGCCCGTACCAACAGCACCGATCAAGTAAATAGTATCGACTTCGGAGCAGTCGTTAATAATATCGACAACGCTTTGCTGCTTCGGCTTTAATTCTAGCGACATGAGCTATTCGCCTTTCGTTTTGCGCGGCTTGATGGTCGATACGATCTTTGGTGGCTGCTTCTCGCGAACATCGACAGATAGGTCAACGTGATCAACTGGCTTGCCGAACGCTCGGTCGAGCATGTCCTTGATCGCCTTATTATCTGGCTTCTGTGTAGCGATAAAATAATACTCATCATCCACGCCATCCAACTCACCATCAAGAAATGCCGCAATAGTCTCAGGATCGGTAACTTGCTCTGCCGGCAAACGATTACCCTTGCGGTCGGTCTTTATAACGAACAGCAGCTGCACGCCTGTCGCCAGTCGGAACTGTGCTTCATACAGCTTGTCAGCGTTTCTGGTGATTCGGTCTAAAATCCGCTGCTTCTCTTTCATGCGGTCGAGAACCTTTTGAGTCTTTTTGCCCTTGACCCCACCACTGCCTTTCCTGGCTCCGCCATGAGTTGACGGTGATGTACGTTTACAACCAGCTACATGGATATCGTAATTGTCTTGCCGCTTATACTTTCGGCCGCATTTAGGACATGATTTGAAGTCATCTTTCATGATTATAATTCTAGAGATTGACGCGTAGCTCTTTTGGTATTGACTGTTTGGAAACGGCCGAGATGTGCACGCCGTAACTGTTCGCGATGAGCTGCGCCTGTATGAGAGTTAGGTCTTTAGTGCTTTGTAGCTTACGCAGCATGTTTTGGTATGGTTTCTTGTTTCGATCTTGCCAAGACTGCAAAAGAATGTAGTGCGACAACGGTTTGCATTTTCGCTCGTCGCCAATAATAATTGCTTGTTTTGAAATATAATAAATGGCGACCTGCCCAATCTCCTGACGGCGTCGCCTCGTCTTGTCTTGTTTGTCGATTTTTAGCCACTTGACCATGTTTGTTATCCCTCCTCTACCTCTGAAATATACAGATTAGGCGCTGGCAATCGCGGCCTCCCAACCGCTCAATCTCACCAGCGCCTAGCTATAAAATGCTTTGACTGTTTTATCAAGCAGTCAAGCGTTCCACTTCAGTCATAAACCTCTCAAGTTATTGACTCAATAAACTCAATCGCCGCATCACAGCCCTTACAAACAACAGCCTGAATACCAGCCTCATTGAGCGTTTTAATCCACTGTTTTTGATTCGCCGACGTTACGCCTCCTTTCCTGCGTTTCATTTCGATAGCAACTAGGCGGTGGCGATATTCGTTAGTTTGAATCGGTGGATTGTGCGGCTTGATATTGTCGCCATACACAAAGTGCTAGTCTGGTATTACCACGAACAAATCAGGCACACCAGAACTCACACCAAGCCTCTTATTCTTCGCTTTTTGGCTCCACGACTTGGTGTACGTTTCGTTGGGCACTCTGAAACGTGGATAGCCATTATCATCAAGCCACTCTACAAAAGCTTCTTGCTCTTGATCCTCGGATGGGTTGTCTATGTTTGCGAGATTAGGCATTATTTATCCTCCAGCAGCTCATTTAGGTTTTTGTCATATTCTCTAAAGTCTCGCTTGTAGTCATCGATAATTCGCTTTACGATATCGTCTTTGTATTCGACTTTAACTAGTTCATGCTCTTTGTCATTTTCGTTTAACCGTACAAAAAGGTCGTAGCTTTCTCTCGTTCTAAGCCTTTCCCAGTACAATAGCCTTTCTTTTGTATGGTCAATTGACCTTACTAAGTGTTCAATGAGCTCTCTCTTGCGATTATTCATCTTTGTTGTCCTCATCATTACGCTTGTCTAATATGACAAACTCACCCCAATCAGTTTCGTTTAGAATAGTCTCAATGGTTTCTTCGGCTAAGAGTTCAGCACGATAAATATTGTCGCCAGTATATCCGTTAGCGATAACAGCTATGCCGTCATTTTCGTAATAAAACTCATATTTGTAATACCAAGAGAATTTTACTTTAATGTCTTTGTACTCTTCTGGCAGTTCGTTTTTAATTCTGCCATCTCTGACTATGATTTCTTTCATTGAGATTTCCTTTCTTATGTTCACAAAATTAGTGGTTTAGTTGACTATTATCCACGTTTCGCCGTCGTCATATGGATTAACAGGATTTATGTACCTCTGGCAATTAGGACATTTAGAACCACAATCGGGGAGGCTTCCCAATGGATATGGTATCAATGATGCTCGGTAGGCTTTCCAGTTCTTACTGTCGCCTCGGATGAGTAATATTTTATCGTCGCAACAGTCGCGTTTTACCATCCATCTATCCCTATCCATGTTGTCTGTGTAGTGGAATATCCAATTGCACCATTCAATTTTAGGCATCATATTTACGCCTTTTTCCTTATCTGGTCGAAACTCTCCTGTAACATTTCTTGAAGATATGTTGAACCGTTATAAAACCTCGTCACGAATTCATAAGTACCATCTCCAGTTTGAGTAACTGCAATAAAACTGTTATCTATGTCAAAGTTTTCATCTAGCTCAAGTTGGTAAATACAATTTCCATCGATGACAACGTAGCCGTTATCTACTAGGTCACATTCTTCAATCTCTTCCCAATCTTTATAGAGTTCAGCACGTTCTTCTACAGGTATGCTTTTCCAGAAATTTTGTAAATCAGATTGAAGCTCGTCAGCGTCTTTATACTCTTTATAAAGAATAAGTTTTCCTTTATGTCCCTCAAATTCACTCATTGTCTATACCTCTTCATCCTTACGTTTGTCGAATACAATAAACATACTCCAGTCATTACTATTGAATAACTCTTCAACGGTCTCTTCGTACAGTAGCTCTTGAGGATAACAATTGTCGCCCTCTTCGTATTCGCAATCGGCGAGAATAGATATGTCGTCATTTTTATAACAAAACGCATCTAGACTGTACTGAAAGAACCTCACTTTCATGTTTCTATATTCTTTTGGGAGTTTGTTTTTGATATCGCTGCTAGAGTCTATGACTGTGATTTGTTTCATTGGTTTCCTTTCTAAGGTTCAACCGCAGGACTGGGGCAAGGCGACACCAAGTGAGTGTATATCATTAGTTAATTACTTTAAGGTTGGTGTCGCCTATTAGACAGACGACCCGGGTGGGCAAAATGGTCATCTGTCCAGTTGACAGCATAATTACAGAGCAAAGGATTTCTCACCTTTCGGCTTACTCCCGTTCGGGAACCCAGCTTTATTCCTCAGATTATGCTGCCAGTTCTACGGTTGAATTGTTAATGTTCTAAACCATTTTTCCCACTTGGGAAAAATGGTTAATAGCTTTTATATATTCATGTTCATCTGCGAATCGCTATCAATCCGCTTCTTGCCAGTCACGAGGTAGCGTGAATCAGTCAGGTTGCTGTCGACATAGTTGTCGGCCAGAATATTGACGAACATCATTGCGTCACGGTTATCCATGATAATAATGTCGTCGTGATTGTCTGACATAAGCGCCAAATCCATTTCCTCGGCGTAATCGACAACTCTTTCCTTACAAGGCAAATGCTCAACATCCAACTTCATCAACATAGTAGTCAGTGATTTGTTGCGGTCAGCCAACTCTGCGAATGACAACCCCTCAGGCAAGTTCAGTGCAAACTTTTTCATCAAAAGATCAATGACTTGCTTTGTTGCAGCGTCGCTTGATGGATCTTGTTTGAACAAATTGACAAACTTCTTTGGATTAAACGCAAACACTTTCCCGCCAGCGATTAGCACTTGGTTATCAGCTGGTATCTTGAACGCTGCGTCGGCATCAAGCTCGCCAAAGTCGCTACCATTAACTTGCCACGTGAGGCTTCCACTCAACATCTGTGATCGCTGCAGCTGTTTGGCGATGTAAAAGGTCTTGTCTGGATCTTTTGGGTCGCTAAACCGCGCTACAATACCGTGCATACGCTTCATCTCGTGTTCTTTCTCATTGAACTCAGCAATATTGTCATCGCCAAGAAGATAGATGAGTGTGTCGGCACGCTGAATGCTCTCAAGCTCGCTGTATAGCAAAACATTTTCCATTTGATCGTTTGTCGCGTAGTCCCTGACAGACAGTCCAACTGCTGCTCCAGTCTCCACAAAATTGATCATGTCGTAAAGAAATAGCGATCGCATTTGATCTTCTATGGTCGATGTTTTCAGTGGTAACACATATGGCGTAAAGTTTTTATTGAAAATGAACAGGTCGATGAGCAGATCTTTCTTATTAGCATCAGCCCAGTTCGCCCACTGGAATATGTCGAATTGATTGTCGTCAATCACTTCTCCCACCAAAATCCTTTCTGCTCAGCCTCAGTCTCAGACGGCTTATCGCCGTCTTCCAAACTACCGGCCGGCTTATTATTTATCTTGACCGCGATGTCTACGCTCCGAACGCCATGCTCCAGCAGCCATTTTTTAGCTCGCTTAGCATCATCTTCGGTAGCGTAGGTTTTCGCGTGCGGCTTGTTTTTGTCGTCGCTCCAGCGAACGGTGAATGTGCAATTCATCAGGGACATTACGTAGCCTCCAGTTTATTACGCTTGCGGCGCTGCTTCTTGCGAAGTGCTTTTTTAGTCACGACGCCTTAATCTCCAAACCTCTCATACATACAGTTTTCGTGCATGTCTGGATAGTCATTTCGCTCAGCGTCAGATTTGATGAGTGCTAAATTACACATGCTACATCTGCCGTACGGCGCGGTTTTTTCAAATTCAGCCAACTCAATGTCTTGCTTAGATCTGCGTTTGCTGATTCGGCCGCCCTTTGCACCGCAAATACGTGCCAGTTCTGGATTAAGTGCAAAACCTTTTTTGCCGCCTACCGATCCGCCCTTTCTGCCAATTTCACGGTAGAAGTTTGGATTTTTTGCGAGAATTGTTGCGGCAGTCTTCCTGCCGCCGCTCTTCGTTTCCGTCATAGCCCTCCTTATTTATTAAAATGGTATTTCGCTCAAATCAATCGGCGCATCGAGGTCGACATCCTCGCTTGATTTTGCTGCTTGATTAGTCGTTGTGCTTGCTGATTTAGTATCCTCCTCAGCATATCGCTCAGTCGCTGGTGCGGTGTTATTGCCGCCCTTGGCGTCGCTCAAAAGCTGGAACTGATCGATGACGACTTCAGTCGCTTTACGCTTGATATCATCTTTCTCCCAGATTCGTGTCTGCAGGCGGCCAGTGATGCCAATCTGTTTGCCTTTCGGTGCATATTCCGCCAGTAGTTCGGCCGCTTTATTCCAAGCAACGCAATCGATAAAGCTTGCGTCGGCATCTTTGCCGTAACCGTCAACTGCTAGTGCGAATGAGGCCACGGACTTACCGCTATTTGTCGATTTGACTTCAATGTCGCGGACAACACGGCCAATTAGGGTCACTGTGTTAATTGCTGCCATATTAGAAACTCTTTTCCTCGCGGATTTCAACGCCTGGGATTTCACGTAATCCATTAGCGATGGCTTCGCGGATTAGTTTGTCACTCGGCTCGCATAGTGATCGTGGCACTAGCTCAGGATTGGTAACCGTGAATACCGTCTTGGTTTTGATGCCAGATTTGACAGCTGGCTTCTGTGTTTTAGCGGCTTTAGCTGCTTCAGCCTCGGCGATTTCCTGCTCACGTTTACGCTGTGCGGCTAGTTTCGCGGCTTCAGCTTCGTCGCGTTCAGCGGTCGTCAGTTCGTCTTTACGCGTCAGCAACTCGTTGATGGCTTTAGTGAATGCCAGTTTGATTTCGGCGTGGTTTTGGTCGGCTTCTGGTAGCTCAGCGAATATCTGCTTCAATTCAGCGCCTTTTTCATCACAAGCCTTTTGGCTACGCAATGATTTAGCATTGGTGTCAAACTTTGCACAGATAGCGTCAACGCGTGCCGCTTCCTGTTTTGCCAGTCGTTCCTGTTCTTCCTGGTAAGCCAGGATTTTCTGGCTGATATTCTCCAGCGCCTCTTCAGCTGGCGCCAGAACGTCCTTTTCAGCATCGATAAATTGCGATTTGACACTGTCAAAGTTGCGTGTGATAGCCAACCGTGCGTTTTTGACTTCAGTGCGGTGCGAGGTGATCAGCTTGCGGATAGCAACTGCTTCTTTAGCGGTTGCGTCGTCAGTGATTTCTTTGGCTTTGGCTTGCTCCAAAAGCTCTTGAGATTTGATTTTGAACGGCGATATCGTAGCGACCTGCGAATCGACGTATTCTTGTAGTTGTGACATGTATCCTCCTTTATTTCCTGTCTGCTTCAGATTTGCCCAAGCGAGCGTCTGTCATTTCGACACGTGAGCTTGGAATGGTTGGCTTAGCGGCTGCTTCGATTTGCTCTCGACTTGCCAATACTGGCGCTGCCGTAATCCACGCGTACTCAGCGTCACCCCGAACGCCATCGACGATCTTTGTAAAGTCTGGTTCGATGTAACGTCCTAGCCGACCGGTGCGGTCTTTTGCGACGTATTTGTCGCTGGCTGGATCAACGATGATCAGGCGCTTGGTGTCGCCGGTTTCGCTATCATTGATCGTTGTCATGTAGCCGACTATATCCACCAGATTGACCAGCTCCTCAGATAGCCTTGTGGCTACCATTGGGCGTTTAATGACTCGGCCATCATCGTCTTTCTCTTGAACATGAGCCACGATAACGATATGCTTACCGCTATCACGCATGGTTTTTAAGAACGTTCGCATGGTTGATTTCAACCAGCCCCAGCCTGCCATTGTCGGGTTGCCGTCACGCTGGACCAATTTGCTGTCGGCTCTATTTCGCATGTAAGCGATCAGCTTCTCCATCAGCTCGCCAATTGGGTCGATGATCACCGTATCGTAGTTGTCAGTGAGTGCGATCTGCATAAACTCCTGCATATCGTCCCATTTTTCGATCAGCGCTACGTCGGCTGCAATGCCGCGAAGTCCGAAGTATTTGCTACCGTTCTCGCAGTCAGCGATAATCGGTCGTGGTGCGGTGGCTGCAAACGTTGTTTTACCAACGCCGCCCTCACCATACACAACCATCAGAATCGATGGTTTTTCGGTCGGGTCTAAACTATTAAAGACTTTCATATTCTCCTTTCTTTTACAGGCTCCAGTCGCCCAACTCCCTCACTTCTTCAATGAGGAAATTCGGCTCGCTATCGCCAAACTTTATGATTTCGTCAACACACGTACGCAGCTTGCGTTCGCCGGCTTCAACAAAGTCGATGCCAGCAATCATGAATTGCACGCGGTATGGTGCGACGGTTTCAACCACACAGTAGGCAAACTTGACTAACGCCGGGTCTAACTTTAGGCTTGACGCCGTCACCAGCGTGTAAACTGCTGATTGCAAATCGTAGTGCATTGACTGCGCAGTTTTGAAAAACTTGTCGAACTTTGCGGTGGTTTTCAGATCGGTTATCATGGCCGATTCATTAGTGCGAATCAGTACGTCCGCTTTGCCCTTCATGTCTACGCCATCGGCGGTTCGAGCATACATCTCATGCTCGAATGTCGCACCCTTAGCAAAAATATATTGCTTCGCTAGCGGGTGGTTCTCGATATTCTTCAAGATCTGATCAGCAGCCTTGAACATGCCTAGAGTGATAATGTGTTTGCCAGCGGCTTTCTGCTCGTCACGCCACGCCTTGGATTCTTTCGAGTAGAAGTTTTCAAACGGGCTGATAGCGAATTGATCCTCGCCGCCAAGCACTAGCATATGCACTAGCTGTCCCAAATCGATAGCCTTGCTATCTAGGTCTGGCAGGTCTCCACGTTTAGCTGCGACCGCATAATCGATGCCGTGATCGAGAATCAGCTTCATCGATGAGTATGACCACTCTGGTCGGCTATAGTAAGCGTCTGCCACTTACGCCTCCCCAGCCAAAGCTCGGTCGAGAAATGTCGGATCGATTAGGTTTTCTAATTTCTCCAGCAAACTATTTTCGTCCATAAAACTTGCCCTCAATCCACTTCATTCCTTTATCGAAAATCCGCAACCACTTCGCTGCTTTGACCGACTTGTCGAAGTCATGGTCGTCCAACTTGCGCAGCCTGTCAATCACCCTGTTTATAGGCTCGCGCTTATGTACCGTCACCAGTTCAGCTGGTGACGGTATCACGTTTACGTGTATCTTCATCGCCAAATCTCCTTTCGCGATTTTAATTCTTGGATAGTTTCGTCGAACACGCCGTTAGCGAACAATACGACCGCCAGCACCGCGATTGCCGCGAACTGCACCCACCAGAGTCGCAAGTCTGTTGGCTCGCTTATTGCGATTATTGCGGCTGGTAGTCCAACTACCCAGCTAATGATTTTTTTGATTTGTTTGTTTTTCGCTGCCATTTTTCAGCTCCTTTCGTTTGCGTACAAGAGTGCTCGCAGTCACTCTCGTACTGTTAGATATCTCGTCTCTGTCGTGTTTTAAGCGGTTTGTAGTCCGCTGTCTCTAATTTCTGACCAGCTGTTACTCAAATCCCTAAAAACCCGCTCTGACGTTTCAATGAAGCTACAAACGCTGAACGTACAGGATTTCTAGCCTCATTTTTACGTCAAATAAAAAAGAATCGACGCGAAGTCGATTCATGGTTGATAGATTTGACTAACAGAGGTAGTCGTTGTTTATATCATGTAAGATTATTTCGTGATATAATTATACCATCTTACCGGCAAGTAATCGACCTTAGAAAACTACAAATAACAAAGGTAAAAATTACTCTAGAGTAAAATACAGCCGTCCTTGA
>QWCW01000200.1_pt1 | contig 25296 bp, 17 predicted proteins | sample 1972691 | NCBI WGS metagenome assembly QWCW01 (sample SAMN09866698, study PRJNA288562) | Human oral metagenome isolate pre2_saliva, whole genome shotgun sequencing... | reverse complement strand
TACAGCCACTATAAACTCTATATTAGAGTCTCAAACTAAACGGCTTGATAATACATTCTATACATTTACAGATAAAGCTCCTACTACTTGTACTTATTACAATATCAATACTAGTAAGAGTACATTAGATGAATCTACAAACTTAGCATATAGCTATACTGATGGAGATTCTCCATTAAGATATAATAAAATTAAAGATACAGTTATCTTTGGTCTTGATAGAATTCAAGTTCAAATGGATGCTGGTGATTTTGGTCTTGAATCAGATACAATTGAAGGTGATGCTTATATATTACCTAACTCATTCAAACCTTATCCTCAAGACTATTTCATTATTAATCATACTAATGAAGAGTATCTCTTCAAAGTTACAAGTGTATCCTTAGATACATTACCTACTGGGGCTAATATGTATAAGATCTCTTATCGTTTAAGTTCCCATGATGGTGATAATACAGATATCGATTCCTTAGTTGTAGAATCCTATACTATGGATACAACTAATATCGGTACAAACTTATCTCTAGTAATCAAAGATGATGACTATGCTTATATTAGTAAATTAGAAAATATCTGTCAAGATATGATTGCTTACTATAGAAGTCTCTTCTATAGTAATAAAACTCAGACTTTTATTTTTTCTTATGATGAGCATAATTTCTATGATAGCTACATGATTGAATTCATTAAACGTCATGATATTATGAATACTAGTGACTTAGATTATTTGCACGTAGCACATCAGTTAACTCCTAGAGCTACATTTGCATTAGACTACTCTAAATCTTTCTTCCATTCATTAGAAAGAAAAGATATTGGTACTATATGTAATCCATCTTGCTATGGTATGCTAGTAGAAGACAAGACTTCTATCTTATACTATAGTCTAGAAAACTATTACTATATCTTCCATGAATATAAAATGGGTGATTATTGGCAAGTACCTTCATTTGATGATGATACAGTTATGCGTATTAGAGATAATGAACGGTATGAAACTGATGATCTAAACTACTTCAAGAATATTATCATTGATTACTTCAATGATAATACAGATAAGTTGAATAGATATGAAGAGTTCTTACTCAAAACTCTAGAAGACTTTAACTATACTATCCCTCAACATGATATATTTTACTACGTTCCTGTGATTATTTATATCCTAGAACGCCAAGTTCAAACAATATTAAAAAATGTATCACGTTAACATATCAGTAATCTTAATGGAGGTACTGCAATGAACAGTGAACTCGATCAATATTTTAAAGAGCAAATTGACGAGAAAGATGCATTTGACGTAATGGTCGATGAGAACGCTTTCTTGGATTCTTTAATTGCTAAAAGAGATATCATTGATGCCATTGAAAATGGTGACGATGATGATGAAATTATGGATGATGAAGATATTGCATTATCTACATTATCCGATGATGATTTAGATGATCTAGCAGATGATAACGATGATTACATCGATTCTGCTATAGATTAATATTTTTAAGGAGGATTTAATAATGGCAGATGATAAAACTATCCATCAAGAGCTTGATGATGCAGCTTCTACTGTAGAAGATGTTGTTGCTGATTCCACTGCTACTGATAACGATATGGATAATACAATCGACAATGTCGTTGATGCTATGGATGAAATCGAATTAGATGATGACGATGACAACACTGATATCGATTCCGTAGCCGAGTTAGAAGATGAAGAAATTGATATCGAAGCTGACGACGAAGATGACGCAGCTGAGATTGAATTGCTTTCTGATATCGATCGCACTCATGAAAATGATAGTAAAGATCTTGCTGAAGAAATCGAAGATAACGTTGAGCTTAAAGAAGCTTATGATCTTATCGATGATGAATTAATCGTTTCTATTCAGGAGGCATATGATGAGCACTTTGAAGACTAAACTTGTTAATGTTGAATGCCGTCGTCCAATTCGTTTACGTAACAAATTTGTACGTGGTATCTATCGTGAATTATTAACTGTAGAAGAAATTGCTGATTGCATTTCTCAACAAGCTACAGTACGTGAAATCCTTCCTACTGGTGATACAGTAGTATTAGACTTCACTAACTACAATACAGAAGTTCTTCCTTCTATTTCTGAAGAAGAAGCAGAAGCCGCTCGTAAAGAAGCTGAAGCGAAAGCTAAAGCTGCACGTAAAGAGGCAGAAGCTAAAGCTAAAGAAGAAGCTTTACGTAAAGCTGAAGAAGAAGCTGCTAAGAAAGCTGCTGAAGATAAAGCTAAAGAAGAAGCTAAAGCTGCAGTTGCTCCTGCAAAAGAAGAAGAAATCGTTGAAAACGCTGAAGAAAAAGTTTCTGAAGCTAAAAAAGCAACAAAAGAAAAAAAATAAGACACATATAGCTCCCATAGGATCTTTGAATCCTATGGGAGATATTTATTATGCTTTTCTTTTTTTACCATAGATTCTTACATGAATGAATCTATGTAGGTATTGAGCATAATTACCAAGTAAGAAGATGGATACTAGTTTAGCAAGATTACCTAATACCATTACTGTAGTTGCAGTATTGATATTCTGAGTAGCATTCATTGTTAACCAGTAAGACCATCTAACCATAAAATGTGGATCTATAACAGACCCAATAATGATTACCATCGTAAGCAGTAATACTAGATAGTATATTACTAACGTTGGTCGGAATTGTGATTCCAATTTCTTAATTTCCTTAATTGTGAATAGCATGATATAACCTCCTTACTATAAATCTTATATCACTATATCACACTTATAATATATTACTCTAGAGGTATTTATGAAGATCTATTATCAAATGTCTACTCGAAATACTAGCTTCATAAGGATGCATCAGTATTTAAAAGCCATTGGGATAAAGAATAATAAATTCATGCTTGCACTCCTAGATCCAGATCTTGCTGGTATAGATCCACATGATCCAAATTTAAGTGCATACTACAAAGGTAAAGTATTAGCCGAATGTATGGTAAACTTCTGGTACTTTGCTCGTGAAGTAGTACGTGTACCAGACCAAGGTGGTAGTGGTAAAGGTATTCCATTAGAGCTACATCGTGGCAATATGGCATTATTCTTCTGCTCCATCTATAATATGAATATATTCTTAGAGCTCCCTCGTCAGCATGGTAAAACATTATCTGCAGACGTTAGATATTTACACTTATTTAACTTTGGTACATCTAACTCCACTATTGCATTTATGCATAAGGCATTAGATGGTTCCAAAGATAACTTACAAACTCTTAAGAATTTACGTGAATGCTTACCACCATATTTACGTATGGACCAAACATTCTCTCGTGATGGTAAAAATGCTAAAGTATCAGATACAGTATTGAGACTTGAGCATGCCGTTAACAGAAATAAGATTATCACTGTAGCTTCTGCTCGTAATAAGACAGCAGCACAAAACACACTTCGTGGTAAATCTATTCCATTACTCTGGGGAGACGAATGGGGATTTGCACCATATAATGAAATCATCTATCTTAATACAGTTCCTGCATTCAAGAGAGCTGCCGATAATGCTAGAGCAAATGGTGCACCATATGGTATCCTATTCACTACAACACCAGGGTTCTTAACATCCACTGAAGGTATCTTTGCATACCAAATGAAAGAGGATGCAGTTCCATTCTCTGAATTCTGGTATGATAAATCATATCAACAGATTATGGATATAATGAATTCTAATACTAAGTCTACTTTCGTATATATCAAGTTCAGTTATGCTCAACTTGGTAAATCAGAAGACTGGTTCAGAGAAATCTGTAGAACTATGAATAACCGTTGGGAAGACATCCGTCGTGAAGTACTTCTTGAATGGTCTCAAGGTTCTGATAATTCACCATTTACCTTAGATGAATTAGAAACCGTATCTCGTTTAACTAAAGATCCTGATAGTACTATTGAAGTACTAGGTGGTAAATTCCAAGTTAACTTATATGGTAAGATTGACTATGGTAGAAATGGTAAACCTATAGATCCTCCAATAATGGGGGTCGACGTATCTGGTGGTTATAGACGAGATAGTTCTGCTATCACTATTATTGATAGTAAGACTACTAAAGTTATCGGTACGTTTAAATGTAACTATATTAGTCAAATTGAGTTGGCTAAGATTATAGTTGAATTGACACAAAAGTATATGCCTAACGTTGTAATAAACGTCGAACGAAATGGTGTAAGAACGCACTGCATAGATAGAAATGTCTATGTATCAACAGGGTTAATTGCTTTGACGTATGGGAGCAAAAGTTATCTCCCACGTTTAGCAGCGAAAGCTTCTTAATAAGAAGACACGTTCAACGATCATCTCCTGACGGGAGAGTAGAACCGCAAGCGATTGGCGGAAGAAAAATTCTGGTCTCAGCAAGTAATGTTGGAGAATGACAAATGATCTAATCACGTCCTGTAATGGGAGTGGATGCGAAAAACGCACGGGTATAGAGTAGCGTCTATATCTAAATAATAATGGGTTCGGGGCGTCAGTTATAGCTTTACTTAAGAAGGCAGGTATATCTAAGAACTTATACTTCGAGCATAAAGAAAAGATACTCGAAGAACGTTTTGAAGGTCCTGGGGCAATTAAGAAGACTAAGGCTTTAGTTAAAGTATTTGGTCTTGATTCAACTAAGAATGTACGTGAACTCTTAATGGAAATCTTAAGAGAACGTATGGATAATCATAAAGATAAGTTTGTTACTAAACAACTTTATGATGAATTCATTGGTTTAGAAGTTAAACGTAATGGTAAGATTGAGCACTCTGCTAATACACATGACGATTTAACTTTCTCTTATCTCATGGCATTATATGTATGGTATGAAGGTAAGAATCTTAAAGAAAACTTCGGTATTACAAAGCAAGGTATCAAGACTGATAATGATGTTGATGATGTAGTATTCGATGTTGGAACAGAGACTGTTGAGATCTATGATGAAATCCATCAAGTTCAACAGGAAATGAATAAAGATAATCCTGAAGAGATTACTCCGATGGATAAATACAAAGCCATGATTAAAGCTCATGGTATTACATATCAAGAATGGGAGAAAGCTGAGAGAGCTAAAGAAGATGCAGCTCTTAAAGAGGCATTTAGAAATCCCGAATTCTTAAAAGCTTATGCTTATAAGTATAATATGACTAAAGATGCTATAGATCAAATCCGTAATGAGACTGAGGGAGAATTAGATCCATCAGCATTTACTTCTATCTATAGTTTAGATGATCCAAATGTCAAGAGTCATATATCTGGTAACCTTGCAAAATTTTATGATAAAGTTTAAAAATTATTTATCTAGTTACAATATAGTAAATTTATACAAATCTATTTTTGTAAGGAGGAGCTATGTTCGGATATAGTACAGCAAGTGGCTATGAGTTAGCCAATGAGCATCAGTTATCTGAAATCTTAGCAAATTTTAGTAGTGATTATATTTATGATGTGATCTCAGATCAAATCAATAAACGTTACGAGTTTGCTATTATACCAAAACCTAATATTGTAAACACATTTAAATCTAACTTTGATAATATCCGTGCAAACTTCCCAATGGATGTCGAAAATACTAATGCAGTAGAAGGCGACACATATCGGAATATCATCGATATTATCTGTAATTCTTGTAATATGTCATTCGATACTATGACGGATGACAATATTTATCTTGCTGCAGCTACATTATATGACTTCTTAGTCTGTAGCTTCAATAAGCATATGGTCGATTTCGTTATCGGATTGATCGTTAGAGAACAAGATTCTATCTATGCAGCTTTAGAGCTAGAAGAATCTAAAAAGAATAAAGATAGTTCTACTATCTATAATCGTAAGACTATGGAGAATACTAAGTTAGCAGTCATTAATGCTAACTTACCACAAGTACTCCAATATGTCGCTACATTAGAAATCAATATGATTGATCTTCTTCAAAGTTGCTATCAACAACCTATGGTTGATTTGATTGTAAATAACTTTGGGGAGAATATCAATATCTATAATGACTTCATGAAAGTTATCTTATCTAATGAAAACTTCTTACCTGAGTATATTACTGAGATACGTCTACGTATCCAAGGGTTAGGCTAATCATGGAAAAGAAAGAAATTACTATTACTAGAGATTTCACTAGACCTATATATAGACCTGGTGAAAAGATTGATGAATCAAATATGACAGAAGCTACAGCTTTTGATCATGATATAATTTTAGAAGATGAGGAGAATTCTAATGACAACCGCTAAAGAAGACATTAAATTTGTAAAAAACTTGGCTAAAGATGCTGAGGGTTTAACTGAAACTGAAATCAATGAATTAGAAACTGTATCTGAAGAAGATATGGCTAAATTCCCTGAAGGTGAAACTATTCAACCAATCGCTCCAGAGACTATTCCTACTGTAGAAGAAATCGAAAAGATGGAAAAAGTAAAAGTATTACCTGAGGAGGATAAGGCTGAAGCCGACTTTCCCTCCAACGAAACAGCAGTTGAGAGCGGACATGAAGGAAACACTGCTAAAGTTAAAATCTCAAGCAGAGTTGTTAGCACCAATGGAAATTCCGAAGATGTCGAAAGTCCTATCGATAGTAAAGAATTGGAAGAAATCCTAAACAAATTTGATACTATCAATATCACTGTAGAAGATGTTAAAGCCCAACAAGCTCAGTCTGATGAATTCAAAGATATTGAGTTGTCTGATGAAGTATATCAAGATCTTATCCACACATATGCTTCCCTTCAAAATGATCCACAATCTGATATCTTAATGATCTTAGGACCTCAAGCTAAACAAGAGCTTTTAGTTCAAGCTAATAAACTTGGTATCAATACTAATGATACTACAATCTATAAATTCTTCATTGAAGGTTTCATTCGTGAAATCTGTGGTAATGCATTCATGGATAAAGGTCATGACTTAGTTAATGATGCTATTAAGAAAGTTAATGATCTTGAAGAAACTAAAGAAATTTCTAAGCTATTAGAAGACTATATTGAAGAAACTTATGAAAAACGTATTACTGAAATGAATCGTATTATGGATTCTACAGATAATCCTGAAGTTCATGAGCATTGTATCAATGTATTGAATGCTAATAATGATGCTAAAGAATATGATTTCTTATATAAAGCATTGAATGATAAACCATCTCACCTCAACGTAGGTAAAGCATTCAAACATCAACAACGTAACGTTGAAGCTATTCATAATGCATTGGTACGTCTTAATATTAAGAATATCAATGTAGGTGTATTCATGGATTCTATCTCTGAATTCACTTCTTTTGAATTAGAATCTGTAAATATCTTCTCCATCTTAATGGAACTTATTGTAGTTACAACTAACTTCAGTGATAAAGTTCAAATGATGCGTCTATATACAATGATGCTTCTATTAAGTGGCGCTCTTCATTCTATGAAGACTAAGAAAGAAGTATCTGGTATCTTCCAAGAAGTAGCATTTAACTATCAACGTTTATGCTCTACTATCTCCACTGGTTTTAAAGCTTATGAAAATGGTCTAAAAGCAAAAGCTGCAGAACCTAAAGCTCCTAAAACTAAAAAACGTAGAAAATAATTATAGACATATGAATAATGGTTTACCCCAATGGTGAAAAACCATTGGGGGTCATTATTTTATAATTCTATTTTTTCTAAAAGGAGAAAGTATTATGCCTGATAATGAAGTACTTGGTAATACTGCTACTCAGCCTACTACTGCAGCAGATTCTGCTCCTGTAAATAAGATTGATGGTGTATTCCGAGAAGATGCTGATAAAAAGGGTACTGGTACTGTCACATATACAGACGGTACAGTCTTAAACTTTGTTCGCAATGCTTTTGACCACACTGATGAAACAGTTAAAAAAGTATTGAAAACTGACAAATACAAATATGTATCCCCATTTGATGTAGCTAAAGCTCAAGGTAAAACATTAGATGAACGTTGCTACGTTCCTGGTAAATTAGGTGGCTTAATGGAATCTGAAGTTCAAGAAACTGCAGTTGCTATTAAAATCACTTATGGTCCAACTGAAAACGTTGAAGTAGAAGATAAACGTGCTACTGCAATCGAAGTATTAGTTGACGATGAAGGTAACCTTCATGGTGATGCTGAAGATTATAACTCTCTTAAAGGTTCTGGCTACTATGTAGTACAACGTCCTGAAGATGTAATTGCTGAGCATCCTGAAATCGTTAAAGAATATCAAGCTGCTGTTATTCGTTTGACTAAAACTCAAATCAAAGAAGCTAAAATCGATAAAGAAGGTTTTATCGAAATCGTTTACTCTGATGATGCTGTAGTTAAATTCGATAAAGCTGGTAAAATGGTTTCTGATGGTCGTTCCGCAGAACCTGAAAAACCTTATGAAGACTTCTCTGATGTATTGAAAGCTAAAATCCTTGAATCTGTTGATAAGAAAACTACAGATGAAAATGGTAAAGAAGTTGAAAATACTAATAAGATTGCTATTACTGAATCTAAAGAAGTTGGTTCTCATAAATTCACATTCAACTTTGCTGATGGTTCTACTGTAATCGCTTTGGATGGTCGTATCATTTCTGATACTCGTACATTCGGTCGTAAATATCAATCTGTATATACAGAAATGATTTACAAATACACTGAACTTCTTGATGTAGCAACTGACTACTTCCATGAAGATCCAGAATTGACTGAATCTGAACAACGTCAAATGGCAGCTCGTAAGATTATGAACTTACCTAAAAACTTGCTTGAAAAATACACTGCTAACCGTGCTATGAAACAAGCTCGTGTAGGTCATTCCCTTAACTCTGCTAACTCCCTTGGTGTTAAAACATCTACTGACCGTATCATTGAAGCTCTTATGGCTCAAAAATGGTCTCCTAACAGTAAATAAAATATCTAGAGGAAGGTCTTAATGACCTTCCTCAATATTTTTCAACATTATGGTAATTTAATATAATATTTTTATAAATGGAGGTAACTAAATGGCAATTGATAATGTAATTGACCCTACCAATTGTAACCCTTATTCTACCGCTAGTGGTGATAATAAACGTGCTTGTCCTAAAGCTAATATGGTTGACATTAAAGCTGAGATCCGCCGTTCTTTATTAATCTCTTTCGTATTCTCTAATCCAGATGATAACTATAAAGTTCTTCTCTCTGAAGGTGCTAAAGAAATCTGGGAAATCGATTATGTAAAAGATGGCGAATTGAAACGTGCTGCTGGTAAAGTACGTAACTTCGAGTATTGGACTAATAAACACATTGGTCTTTCTACTTACTCCGCTAATGGCGTAATCCAACGTGATGAAAAGATCGTTGTTAAATTTGATGCATCTATTGACTTCAAAAACCAACTTCTTTCCATTGACGTTCGTAACATCCGTGGTTTGAAACCAGCTGGTGTAATTGAAGATTCTGAATTAAATCAAGATTCTTCTGCTAACTTCATCAAAGTATCTAAGAATGCTTACAACTTCCTTAAAGTTGCATACCCTAAAGAATATGCTACATTAACTAAGTTGGATAACAACTTGAATACTGATGATACTGAATACACAGACTACATGTTTGATGGTGCTTTGGCATTGAATGAATTAGCTCCATTGAACTTGGCTAAAGTTAAATCTGCAAACTACATGTTTAGAGATAACCAAAACTTAACTCAAGTTCAATTGACTACATCTGAAAACTTAGCATCCGCAAAAGGTATGTTTGAAGGTTGTTCCAAATTGGAACAAGTTGAAATCAAGACTCCTGGTTTACAAAATGCTGAAGCTATGTTTAAAGGCTGTCAAGCATTGAAAGCATTGAAATTGAATGTAGGCTCTTTGACTACAACAAAAGATATGTTTAAAGATGCTACTGCATTGAGCACACTTCGTTTGACTGGTAAATTGAATACTGGTCTTGATTTGACTAACTGCCCATTGGACGAAGATTCTGTTACATCTGTATTGGCTGCTATGAGCGACAATGGTCCAGATGAAGATAAAGAAGTTCGTTTCAGAAGTGCAACTGTTGCTGGTAACCTTAAAGCTATTGCTGACGGTGCAGCTCGTGCTGGTTGGTTAATTTCTGGTCTTACTTATACTGCAACTGCAGAAGATAAGCATGATGACAAATTAGGTAAAGATATCGTTAATGCATACGAAAACGGTAAAACAGAGGAGCCTAAACATGATGAAGCTCAACCTAATAACCCAACAACTGGTGAAACTCATACTGAAACACCTGCAAATCCAACAACTGGTGAAGAAACTCACACTGAGCAACCATCCACTGGTGAAACTCATACTGAAACTCCTTCCCATGGTACAACCGAAAGTGAAGGTTCCACCGTAACTCCAGCTAACCCAACAACTGGTACTGAAGGTACTCCTGCTGTGAATACTGGTTCTGAAGCTCATACAGAAACTCCTGTAGCTCCTTCTACTGGTACAACTGAAGAAACTCATACTGAGTCTCCAGCTCCAGCTGTGAATACTGGTTCTGAAACTGCTCAACCAGCTAATCCTACTACTGGTGAAGAAACTCATACTGAAGCTCCTTCTACTGGTACAACTGAACAACCTGTAACCCCTCAACCATCTACTGGTACTGAAGGTACTCCTGCAGTAAATACAGGTTCTGAAACAGTTCAACCAGCTGCTCCAACTACTGGTGAAACTCACACAGAAACTCCTGCAAATCCTCAACCATCTACAGGTAATACTGAGCATCATGAAGATGAAGAATTAGATCCTAACTTCATGGTTGATGCATATAATGGTGCTGCTGAAAATACACCTAAACCAGCAGATCAAACAGGTAATACTCCAGCTGCTCCAGCAACTGGTACTACTGAACAACCAGCTGCTCCTGTGGTAAATCAACCAGCTACTGGTGAAACTCATACTGAGTCCCCAGCTACTACTGGTACAACTGAACAACCTGCAGTAACTACTGGTACTGAAGGCACTCCTGCAGTTCAACCTGCTACTGGTGAAACTCACACTGAGGCTCCAGCTACTACTGGTACTGAAGGTACCCCTGCTGCAACAACTGGTGCTGAAACAACTCAACCTGTAGCTCCTGTAGCTAATGAAGAAACTCATACAGAACAACCTGCAGTAACTACTGGTTCTGAAACTGCTGCTCCTTCTACTAGCGAAGAAACTCACACTGAGTCCCCAGCTCCTGCAGTAACTACTGGTTCTGAAACAGCCCCTGTAGCTAACGAAGAAACACATACTGAGTCTCCGGCTACTAATACTGAAGAAACTCATACAGAATCTCCTGCAGCTCCTGTAGCTAACGAAGAAACTCATACTGAAGGCACTCCTGCTGTGACTACTGGTTCTGAAACACACACTGAAACTGCACCTGTAGCAAGCGAAGAAACACATACTGAGTCTCCGGCTACTAATACTGAAGAAACTCATACTGAAGGTACTCCAGCTGTAACAACTGGTTCTGAAACTGCACAACCTGCAGCTCCAGCAACTAGTGAAGAAACTCACGCTGAGTCCCCAGCTCCTGCTGTAACAAATGGCACTGAAACTGCACCTGCAGCTCCTGTAGCTAATACAGAAACTCATACTGAGTCTCCTGCTGTAACTACTGGTACCGAAACTGCACCTGCAGCTCAACCAGCTACTGGTGAAACTCAACCTGCAGCATCCACTCAACCTGCAGCTCCAGCAACAAGTGAAACTGCAACTCCTGCACCTACTCCAGCTGCTCCTCCTAAAGCAAGCGAAGAAGAGGAAGAAGAATTAGATCCTAATTTGATGCTTGATGCATACAACGAAGGCGCTAACTAATTTTAAGAAATATTCTCGCTGCTAGTTTGTCGAAACATACTAGTAGCGAGCAATATGTTTACTCGTTAGAATAATATTTTGAAAGGAGAATTCAATAATGGCTCTTTCCGTACAAGCCCAATTGAAAAAAGTATTAGCACCATTTGCGAGAGCGGTTGGTGTCGATATTAAAAAATTAAAAGACGGCAAACAAGATAAACTTCAAGCTGGTCTTAATATCCAAATCTCTGAAGAAGGTGTAATCTCCGCTACGGCTCCTAACCAAGCCCCTGATCTTAGCGCATATTCCACTACAGAGCAAATTACTACATTAGTCGATGGTAAAGTTGCTGGTTTAGTTAAAGAAGAAGCTTTAAATACTAAATTAGCTGACTATGCTACAACTACTTCCGTAGATACTAAATTAGCTGATTATTCTACAACTACAGCTGTAGATACTAAATTGGCTGATTATACCACTACTGCAGCATTAACTACTAAATTAGGTGACTATGCAACTACTGCATCTTTGACTAATACTTTAGCAGACTATGCAAAAGCAGCAGAAGTTCAACCTAAATTAACTGCTGGTCCTGGCATTTCTATCTCTGGAGAGGGTGTAATCACTGCTGCTGCTCCTGATTTGACAGGTTATGTTAGAGAAGAAGCTTTAGATTTCGGTACACTTGATTTAGTTGCTGAATACGAAGCTGGTAAAAATGGCGAAGCCGCAGCTCCTGTAGCTAGTGCAGAAACTGGTACTCCAGGTGTTGGCAGTCCAGCACAATAATCTTAGCTTATTCTAAAATAATTGAATATACAATAAAGTAATACTAATGAGAGATGATCATTATGATCATCTCTCCTTTATTTAAATTTTTGAAAGGAGAAATTCTGACATGGCTGAATTTAAAAAAGCTATTGAGAAAACTCTTAAACCTCTTGCCCGCAAAGTAGGTTCTGATATTAGAAATATTGAATCTAAAGTATTTGCTGGTAAAGTTATTAACGTATTAGACTTCGGTATTGATAATACTGGTGCTACAGACGTAACTGAAAAATTAAATGAACTTTTTAGAAAAGTGCGTGATGAGAACTATACAGAAGTAATCTTCCCAGATGGTACTTATAAAATTTCTAATAAAGTTTCTGTATTCATTCCAGGCGATCGTCATAAATACCTTAATATCCATGCTCAAAATAGATATAAAACTATTCTTGAATTCCATGGTAACCGTGAAGGTAATTATACTGGTTTAGAATTACGTCCTGAAAGCTTTACTCAAACTCGTGGCTATAATGTAAAATTTGATGGTTTTACAGTAAACAACTTTGAGTTACCAGCTGAAGGAAGTCAAATGGCGTCTCAATCTATTTTTGGTATATTCTTCACTCAAGACACTGATGAAGGTTTCAATGCCTACGATTACAAGTTCTATAACTTTGAATGTACCAATATGCAGTATAATAACGGCTATTATGCAATCTATACAAGCTGCAGTTTCTTTGATTCTGAAATTAGAAATATCTCTATTGAGAATATGGAATATTCTATCGAGATGAATGGTCAATACTCCAATAATAATAAAATTGAGAATATTCTTACTAAGAACTGTAAAAACAATATCTCTATTTCTATTAAAGCTTCCATTAAGAATATTGATATTGTATATGATAATGAAGAAATTGCTAGAGAAGTTGGTAACGCAGTTAACTTAACTTGCTATAACTTATCTAACTTATCTTATAAAGGTTACTATGATTTAGGTACTCTAAATGATGTTTTAACCATCAATTGTACAGCTGGTGCTACAGTTTCTGATATTAGATTGGATTTAAAACCTTTCAATATTGAACGAGCACAAAACACAGTTATACCATCGTTTATCTCTTTATCTTCAGTAGATAGTGAAGTATCCCTTCTTAATATCTCTAATATAACATTTGATAATTTTGATGCTAACTTTACAGAAGCACTTAATAAAATTGATTACTTTGCATTCTTTGATACTATGATTCCATTATCAATTCATGGTGTTACAGAAACTGCAACCTTAAAATTCTTCAAAGATAAAGGTGTTAACTTAGTTTATGATAAATCTGGCTATATGCTTGAAAGCCATAATACTAAGAATACACAATTTATCTCTAGACCATATATTGGTGCAGATCGTAATATGAATGGTACTGACCAAGCTAATGGTAGTAAATTAGGTGCTATTTATATTGCATCTTCCGAAGGTACTCCACTCCAAGGTAAAGGTACAGATTACTCTGAAAATACTGCTGGTGTTAAAGGTGATATCTTCACTGAAGTAGATCCAAATAAATATGGTCATTTTGCATATGTATCTACATATGAGCATGCTACTTCTAGTAATTTTACTAAAGAAAAAATTAGTAGCGTTACTTATAATGAAACAGACAAAACTTATACTATTACCTTTACTGAACTACCAACATGGACTAATGGTACTTTAGCAGGTAAAGTTCCTAATGTAGGTTCTGTTGTAAAAGATACTTATATTGGCGTTGATTTTGAGATCAAAGAAATTAATGAAGATGCTAAGACATTCACAGTATCTGCTAACCCTGAAACTAAACAAGGTGTGGCTAACCCATATAAGTTTGCACCGGATACTGATCCTAGCAACTCTGTATTCATGCATGCACTTTCTATTGAACCTAGAAAAATTAATAGAATGAAAAACATGACATATGCAACTGTGCCAATTATTCATTCTGGAAGTACCGAAAACCGTCCAACTGAGCATTTGGTTGTTGGTCAAACGTATTTTGACACTACCCTAGGTGCACCTGTATTCTGGACTGGTTCTGAGTGGGTTAAAGCTAACACTGGAGAAATTGATACATCTTCCTTAGCTACTAAAGAAGAAATCAAAGCTATTCCAGCTGCTAATATTACCCAAGATGATAATCACTACTTCGTAACTAAATATCAACAAGCTAAACTTGGTAACTTATATAACCGTGGCGAGTTTGATAATCTATTTAGTAAGAAGAAAGATTTAGAAGCATATGCTACTACTGCTGCATTAACCACTAAATTAGGTGATTATACAACAACTGCAGATTTAACTACTAAGTTAGGTGACTATGCTACAAATGCTGCATTGACTACTAAGTTAGGTGATTATCCAACTAAGACTGAAATGCAAGCAGCAATTGCAGCTATCCCAGCTCCAACTGTAGATACTTCTACATTAGTAACTAAAGAAGAATTGAATGCTACTTTGAATGCAATCAATGAAAAGTTAAAACAAATTAGAGGAGAATAGTAATGACAGAAACAGCTAATCAAATCATACAATCCCTTGAAGGTATTGCCAATGATATTAGTAATGCTAAGTCTACTCTCACACAAAATAATGTGGTACTGGAATCCAGTACCACAAAAACTTTAGCTACTGAAATTGGCAAGTTACCAGCAGCTATTAAAGCATCACCTGTATTAGAAGGGTTTAATAATGGTACTCTAACTATGAAGAATGGATTTATTTATTCTTCAAATGTTACCAATAAACTTGATAGTACAAACTGTGTACCAGTAAATGCAAGAGAATATGTAATCCCTAGAGGAATGAGATTTTCTATGAAATTCCCAGGGTATTTAGCAGACCTTAAAACTTATATTGGAGAACAATATCCAGATAATAATATGACATTCTTTAATATCTTCAAAATCTATAATGATAATCAAGATATCTTAGAATTTCTATTATATCTGAATGCAGAGTATATTGATGGGTTATTAGAAAATAAGAAAAGTGCTAGACCTTATGGGTTAAAGATTGTTCTTAACAGTGAATTCTATAAACCTGATGAGAATGGTTACTATACTTTTGATAGATTATTATTCCCATGCTATAATAGCGAATTCTATGTAAGACAACCAGATGGTTCTGAAGTTAAGATTACAAAATTTAAGTGCAAGATATTTTATTTTACATTGACATATCAACAAAAAACTGTTGATATTATTTGTGATTCTCTAAATGTATCTGTTTTCAACTTGCAATCAATGATTGATAAGAAAAAACAACGTTCATCTATGCCTAATAATTTTAATAGAAATCTTAACAATAAGGATTGTTATATTATTAATATGCCAAAGGTTAATATAACTTATTACCCATTTGCGTATGCAACTACAAATCCATCATTTTTAAGATTAGCTCCTATTGAATATACTAAACTTGGATCTACTGCATATTTACAACCAGCCGATAATATTCAAATTAGGGTTAATGAAACTCAAGAGAATATTGAGAAGCTAAAACCTGATGTAGTTAAATTTAATATTTTCCCATATCTTAAAATATTTAATGCAGATGGAACTAAAGTGTTTAATCCAGTCACTAGTACTTTTAGTAGTGACATAAACGCTAAAATAGAAGGAGCATCTATACCATCTAATAAAAACGCATATATAGACAGATATTCTAATAATGGTCTAGGTGTTTATGATCCTGCTAGCAAACAATATGTATCATATAATGCTATATTACTTAGATCTAGAACGGATAGACAATCTTGTTTCAAGAGTATTAAAGTTGTTAAAACTCCTGGATATGATGACTATATGTACAGTACAGGTAGCGATGATACTATTGATAATATTTCATTTGGAATGAATATCCCAGATGTATTTGAAAACTTCCCATTAATGCAATGCTCGGATATATTAGTTCCAAATTATAGTGAATTCTCAGATACTAATTTAAATTGTAGTAAACGTCTTAAATTTAAATTTAGTGAAAATTTACTAGATAAAGGTTATACAACTCCATTAGGCGGATTTACAAAAGGTGATAGCCCTCCTAAATTTAATGGTATATCTTTATACTGTGATAATTGGGATAGCAATGATCCTTTAAGTACTCTAACCTATTCAGATGGTAAATATTTTATTATGAATGATAGTGCTAGACTTCTTATATCTCCATTTGATACAGAATTCTATGCTAAAGATGGTACACTTATTGATAAAGTATTTGCATACAAAGCTCCTATCATGTATAATAAAAATATTAAAACAGTTAGAGTACAATCTCAGTATGAAATGGGAACTCAAGCATTAGAGAAGAATGGTGTTATATACCCATTAATCAGCTTAAATTATACATATCCATATGCTTATCCTAAAGGATATGATGATGAGGATGAACCAATAACTCCAGGTGAACCTGTGGCTCCGATGAAATATATTATCGATAAAGATACTATTATCGCACCATACCCAGGAAAATATTGTACTGGGAAGTTTAATGGACAAACACCTGTATTTGATGCAGATAGTGATCTTACTAAATTCGAAAAATATATTCGCATTCTATGCCCAGAAGATCATACTAAGTTAGGTACTTATGAATTTAATAAATTCAGATTACCATTATATAATTTAGATGAGACTAAGAAGTATAACTACTCTAATAAAACTTGGGAACCTATAGGAGCTACTACTCTAGATACAGTACGTACTAGAAACTTGTATCCAGATGAAGTATTACTTGATAGTTTAAGATTTAGCTAAAATATTTATTGTGAGGAATTTCTGTAATTTATTTTATAAAGGAGAACCTTATGGATAATCATCAAATCGTTGAGACTCTTGATAATATCATTAAGGATATCACCAAAGCAAAAAATGCCCTAAAGGCTAATAATGTAATACTAAAGTCTAATGCGACTATTTCATTAGCTGATGAAATTAATAGTGTTCCAGATTCCATCAAAGCTTCTAATTCTTTAGAAGGGTTCAATGGTGGACAAAACACCCTTAAAGGTGGATTCATTTACCCAAATAGTGAAACTGTTACTGAATTAAACGATAGCAATACTACAGTGGTTAAGGCAGAAGAATATGAAGTACCTAAAGATAAGTATTTGAATCTAACTTTCCCAACTCCAGGTATTGTTAATAGTACTAGCAGTAGTGATATAATCAAATTTAGATACAACGGTAAAATGTCTAATATCTATTATACCGTTTTAAATGCTTTATATAGGACTTATTTAAAGCATAGTCTCGCATATGACTATAATGACTCTACTATTACGCAAGTAGATAACCGTAAGATTAACGTCTTATTGAGGAAAGGAAATCTTACTGTAGAAAATGGTGTATATAAATTTGGCGAATTCGTATTCCCAACTTTTAATACAAACTTCTATGTAGCTAAAAATGATGAAGACAAAGAAGGTACATTGATTACTAACTTTGAAATCGATAGATTCCATTTCTCTTTAAATTACCGTGGTAAAGATCTTAATATCAAATGTAATAAATTGATTGTAGATCTAGACTTTGCTACTCAAATTATTAAGAAAGAAATTTCTGGTCATGATGGTTACCATTATTTAGTAGATGATGATCCTGAAGCAGCAGAATGCTATAATCACAGAGATGACAGAGATCATCATATTATCTATTTACCAGAATTCGACGTTGAATATGCTGCTACTGAGTACGCATATAATGGTCTTAGCTTAGATGCTAACGTTGAGCAAGCTTATAATGTACAAATCCGTACAGAAGAAAGTGATACTAATAAAACTTTATTGGATGATCCTAAACATATTGTAAATATCCTACGTCTGGTTAAAGTTTATAATATGGATGGCACTAAGGTCTATAATCCTATGACGAAAGCATTCGAAGATATAACAACAAGTGGTTATTTTACATCTTATGAATATACTCCAGATGATAATATGATCGACGCAGTTGAATATTATAAAAATACAAATAATATCATGATGCTTGATGAGAATGGTAGGAAAGCTCTCAACTATAAAGAGTATATGGCTAAATTAGAAAAAAGTACTAAAGCTGTAGTGCAAGGACTCAATGTAAATAAAGGATATGTATATTACATGATCGGTAACTCTATTGAGCCAGAATTGATTAGATATGATGAAAGTACATATGTCTCATATTATCAAAACTTCCCAATGCTTAAGCTATTAGAAGGTGCTCTCCGATTAGGTAAATACTCTAACTCTAGAGATGCTATTAATGTATATAATAGTACAAGTTTTGATTTTGCTGATGAATATTCAAAACAAAGAGCTGATGTATATCCGTTCATTACAAACTGTGCATTCTATAGTTCTGATACCATTGGATATGGTGGAATTAGACTATATGTAAACGTAGATACAGTACGTGAGAATGGAGTAAAATACACTGTTCTTAAAAATACAGTAAATACGTTGGTATCTCATTATGACGTAAAGTTATATAATAATACAGATCCTGATGTATTGAATGGTGATGGTAATGGATTAATTGAAAATATCAAAACTAATGCAGCTCCATTAGTATACAATGAAAATATCAAAAGTATCAAAATTGTATCTGATGGTAAAAAACGTGGCGTATTGAAATCTCTATTAGGTTATGGTATGATCTATCAAGTATTCGATGCGACGAAAGTACCTGAAAAGCCTGCTACACCAATGAAGTATATCCTAGATAAAGACTCTATTATTGAGGCATCTAAATCTAAAACTTACCAATCTAAAATGAATGGTATGACTACCATCTTAGGACCATATACTACAGATGAAATGGCAAAATATGTGGATAAATACGTTCATGTATTAGTACCAGAAGATCATCCTGGTCTAGGTAAATATGACTTCTGTAAATTCCGTTTACCATTATATAACTTAGATGAAACTAAGAAATATAACTATTCTAAAAAGGCATGGGAACCTGTTGGTGCATTAACAGATGATAGCACTCCTATGGAAGATTTATACTCTAACGATATCACCGAACGTGGTGATTATTTAGACGTATTCCAAAATAATCAAGGATTCCCTACAGAACCAACTGGTAATGATAATCATATGGAAGAATACGATCACTTATAATTAAATAAATTAAAGGAGGTAACTGATGTCTGATACTGTTAATCAAGTCATTCAAACTCTTGAAAGTATTGCATCTGATATTAGAGATGCAAAGCAAGCTTTAAAATCTAATAATGTAACCCCAGAGTCTAATTCGACTTCTACATTAGCTACTGAGATTAATAAAGTTCCTACTGGTATTAAAAAATCTAAAGTATTAGAAGGCTTTAATAATGGTAAGAATACATTAGCTGGTGGATTTATCTATAATACTGATAGTGAGGAATTGAATTCCGTTAACTCTGTATTACTAGCCACAGATGAATATATTATTCCAGCTGGTAAAACTATAGATATCGATTTCCCTTCTGCTGAAGTGACTAATGATTTATATAGAACTAAAGGTAATACTAACTTAGTAATTAAAACTGCTGAGCCTGTTACGGATATTTATAATACTATCTTAAAACCACTATATAAGACCTATGTAGGTAAAAAATGTATCAGCCAAGAAATCACTACCGTATATACAACTGATATTCATTTAGATAAATCTAATATGTCTGGTGATACATTAGAAGTTAATGAATTTGTATTCCCTAACTTCAATACAAAATTATACTATAGAAAAGATGGAGAAGAGCAGGATACTCTTATTACAAAAATCAATACTGATAAATTCCACTTCTCCTTATCAAATAAAGGTAGAAATATAGATCTTACTTGTAGAGAATTAGTCATTGATTTAGACTCAGTATTCTATTTTACAGAAATTGCTGGTCATAATGGCTATGAAAGTGCAGATGAGACATATTATAGCTTTAGAGATGACAGCAATGCTCATATCATTAAATTACCAGAATTTAATGTATCATACAGTGGTATAACTGGTAGATATGAAGGGTTAGCTGAATTGGTATATCTTAATAGCCCTGGTGAGAATATTATGCTAGCAGCTAATGTTCAAATTAGAACTGAAGACGATCCTGTAAATATTCTTAAATTGAATGAAGATGCAAACTTGGGTGGTATTTTAAGATTATTTGAAATCTATAATATGGATGGTACTAAAAAATATGACCCTAAAACAAAAACATTTGTAGATGCAAGTACATATCTTGAGTTTGAAGCATCATTGAAACTAATTAAAGATAGAAATGCTTACTTCGGTGGGTCATATGTAATGGCGATATTAAATAATAGACCTATTAATTATAAAGAGTACACTGATAAGCTCAAGAAAAGCAAAAAAGATGCATTAGCTAAATTAACTATTAAACCAGGTTATGCATACTTTGGTGATATTGTACCTATTTCAGGCGATCTATTTAAATTTGATGACTATAATCAGCCTGCAGTATTTGAAGGATTCCCAATCATTTATATGGATGAAGATGTTATCAAATTCAATAGAAACTCTAGACCTGACGGCAGTGATAAAATTATCGGTGAAAATGAGGTTAAGTTTAGATTTACTGATATTATAGATGATTCAGTAAAATATAATCTACCATTACTTGGTATTTGTGCTGCTGATCCATACGGTAATCCTGTTACATTTAATGGTATTTCTTTACAATTAGATGGTAGTGGATATGATAAAAATCAAGATGGTGTTACATATAGCCCAGTAGCTAATGCTGCTAATTTGATTGCATCTCCATATAATACTAAATTTTTAAATACTAGTGGTTTAGATTTAGAATATATCTATACATCTAAAGCTCCATTAGTATATAATAAAAATATTAAAAGAGTATTAATCACATCTGATTCTGATCGCAAAGGTGAACTAGAATTATTACTTGGATATGGATTAATATATTTAGTAGTGGATCCAGCATATGATAAACCAGAAGTTCCATCTACACCGATGAAGTTTATCATTGATAATGAAACTACTATTCATAATGCTAAATCTAAATTATATAATACTACAGTTAACTCATATGAATTCGTATTAGGACCTGCATCTACTGATGAATTGGCTAAATATTATGATAAATACGTTCATGTATTATGCCCAGAAGATCATCCAGGATTAGGTACTTATGAATTCTGTAAATATAGAATTCCATTATATAACTTAGATGAAACTAAGAAGTATAACTACTCTAATAAAGCTTGGGAACCTGTAGGTTCTACTACTGATGATAGTCTTACACTTGAAGAAATCTATCCTACAGAATATGCTGAAGCTAGAAATAATGGTAAAGAACCTCAAGTTTATACTAATCCAGGTTATGAATTGAATGCTATCTAATAATATTCCCAGAAGAGGTTAATCCTCTTCTGGGTTTCTTTTTACAATATAGTAATGAAAGGAGAATTTATTATGAAAAATACAAAAGACTTCACTGAGCTTCTTAAAAAATCCTTCAGACATATTGGTGCTGATATTAATGCTCAAAGACCTGCAACTTTAGCAGATCAAACAAACATTACTTTTGTAAAAACTATTGATATTGATAAGACTGTAGTTAATCAATGTCAGGGATTTACCTATGATCCGACAAGTAAAAGATTCATTTTAGCATGTTGTAATGCTGATAACTCTAAGCAACGTATCTATGAGTTAGATATAGATATGAATGTAGTTAAGTTTACTGACTTTGAGGGTATAGATAAACTTGGTCATGTTAATACATTATTCATGGATGGTGAGATCATTAGAGCTACTAATGGTGCTGCTAATGGTACACGTATTTATAATATTAACCGTAATCATTTAGATGAACTTGTATTAGGTGAGTTTAATGACTATCCAGAAAAGTGTTTTAATATTGGTAAAGATATAGCTGGTTCTGGTAGATATGTATCTATAGTTCCTGGGGCGGATAGTAAATCTCGTAAAGTTAGAGTATATACTGATGAGACTATGACTACTAAGACTGAATATATTGTTAAAGTAGATGAAACTAACGTAGACTCTAATGGTGCATTCTTTAATGGTGATACTATCATCTTTGCAGTAACTAGACGATTGATTGAATGCCGTTTAATTGGTAATCAATTCAAAGTTATTAGAGAAATTGAAATGGAGCCATATTGTGAAATCGAAGACTTTACTTACGTTAATGGGGATATCTATATGTGTGCTAATTCTCATGATTACGTTCGCATTTATAAGTATTCTGCTAAAAGGTCTTACTACAATCACATTAATAACGATTTTCTTAATAATGGTATTACTTTAGGTAACCAAGTTGGATATCACGGTAAAACTACAACCAACGATGTCCGTGTAATTGCTAAGATCAATAAGAATGATAACCTAGAGCTTGGTGATAAGAGATCTATCACTACAGTAATCGGTAAAGAACTTAAGCATTATAATGGTGCTAACTCTTATACTGTATTGACTACAGCACACTATAACTCTGCTATCTATAATAAAGTTACTATGGATGAGAAGCTTAAAGCTATCACTGACCGTTTAACTGCATTAGAGAATAAATAAATCCAGTAACTTTATTACCCCTAAACATTAGAGTATAAGACAATTATTACTCTATAGGAGGTTACTATGGGTATGAAGAATGTGGGAGCATTCCTTAAAGAAGAAGGAACTTCCCTTATATTTAAAGGTGATGGAGAACTAGTATTCTATATCCCTGAGAATTATTTTAGAAATGATGGGCATATGAAATATGCTGAAGAAGCTGGTGAATATGTAAACACTTTAGGATTATTCTCTTATGAAGTATTTGACTCTAAAGGGAAATCTATCTATGGTGTTAAACTATTCAATCACCCAGTTCTTATATCTACAATGCCTTCTTCAATAGAGAAGGTTAAAGACTATGTATTAGATAAGAAGATCCCAGTTCCTGTAGACTATCGTATCTTGAAATTCAAGAAAGATGATGTAGTTATAGTAAACACTGGGTCTCCTGAAGATATTACTAACGTAGAGAATATGTTTAGAATCTTTATGATTACTGGTAATATCCCTAATGTAATTGCTTATGATAAATTACATGCATTCTTAATGGATTCCATTAAATTCAATGGTTCTTCTTTCGGTATCTCTGCACAGATGTTTGGTATCCTAGTATCTGAGCTATGCAGATCTGTTAAAGATGAATCAGTTCCATTCCGCTTAGCTAAGGAAACTGATATGCATAAGTATAAACCACTATCTATTAAGATGGTACCTAAGTATATCTCTGCATTTACTGCATTAACTTCTGAAAACTGGGATGATGCGGTAGTTAACTCCATGATCAATAATTTATAACTATTATTTAAAATCTATTAAGGAGGAAATAAAAGATTATGATTGGTACAAAAATCATTCTTGAAGACCAAAGTTATATTCCCTCTCTGAATATAGCCGACTCTACAACAAAACCGATTGTATTTGCTGGTTTTACTTCGGACAAAGGGACTGAAGAATATACTAAATGGCAAGGCGACGATTTCTTCGACCAATATGGTGAAATCTCTTTTGCTCGTCATGGTCAACCTTTACTCCAAGCAGCTAACGTAATTAACAACGGCGGTATCGTTTATGCAAAACGTGTCGTTGATCCTACTTCTCGTTTAGCTATGCTAGGTGTAGTTGCTCACGTAAAAGAAATTTCCCGTCAAGAATCTCGTATTAAATTCGATCCTTTGACTGGATCCCCTATTATTAAGTCTAATGGTTCTTATGTAACTGAAGACTTATACTGGAAAGCAGTAGATGTAGCATCTATCTCTGATCCTGCACAACGTCCTACTTATACTAAAGACGAAGCTGGTGTAGATGGCATCGCTGCTATGTATAAAGTTTGTCAAGTAAACTACTCTGTAGAAACTTTGGAAGCTGAAGAAAATACTTTTGGTAATGACTACGTTGCCACTTCTAAAGCATTCTATGAAAAATTCAAAAATAAAAAAGATAACAAATTCCCATTGTTCTTGATCTTAGACAATGGTCGTGGTGTATCTCAAAAGAACGTTACTATTTCTCTTGATTCTACATTATCTCGTTCTGCACAATCTGCACGTTATGTATTAGATATCGATGAAAATAGCAACACATTAGAATCTATTGTATTCTCTTTGAACCCTTCTGAAGTTGAATCTGGATACAACTTATTCTTTGATTCTGTAGTTAAACGTACTTCTAAACAAGTTAAATGCTTTGGTTATGAAGACCAAATGCAATTATTCTATGCTAAAGTAGCAGCTATTGCTGGCTTATCTGAAACTCGTTTACGTGAATCTGATATCATTGGTGCTCGTACTTGGAAAGGTGAAGTATTCAAAAACTTTGAAGTACTAGAATCCACTAATGATGGTGTAGCAACTGTTAAACTTGATAGCTTTGCTGGTCATCCATTGACTGGTGGTTATAATGGTGATACTTTTGGTACATCTCCTATCTCCAACTATAAAGGTGTAACTGATGCTACATCTGTATATGCTACAGAAATGGCTAAAGTATACAATGGTACTTTCAATGATGATATCTATGATATCGATAACAACCCAATTGACGTTGTTGTTGATGCTAACTATCCTCATATTGTAAAACGTGCTATTGAAAACCTTTGTTCTTTCCGTCAAGACGTATTCTATTTCCGTGATATGGGTACTAAAGGTCTTACTAACCTTCTTGCAATCAAGAATGCTAAGACTTTGAATACT
>QWCW01000182.1_pt1 | contig 25363 bp, 22 predicted proteins | sample 1972691 | NCBI WGS metagenome assembly QWCW01 (sample SAMN09866698, study PRJNA288562) | Human oral metagenome isolate pre2_saliva, whole genome shotgun sequencing... | reverse complement strand
GCCCTTTCGCGTTCCTAGTCGGTTTCGGCCGCTTCCTTATGCACGCGCAGCAGGCCGTTTACTTCGGCGCGGGTCAGCCCCAAGCGTTGCGCAATGTTTGCGGTAGGTTCATCGAGCGCGGCCATTGCCGCGACCGGTGCAGAGAGTACCCGCCGGGCTTCTTCGCGGGCCTCTTCACGCTTGGCGCGCAGCGCCTCTAGTTCCTTCTCTTTGGCGGCGATTTCGTTCTCAATCTTTGCCGCCGGGGTGCTTTCTTGGAGGGTGAAAAATTCCACTGCAAGCGCATGTAGTCGAGCCTGGAGCTCTTTAAAGATGCGCCCGTTTTCTTCCGCCTTTTCGCGTGCACGGCGGGCGGCGGTGGTACGGGGTGAACGGGACATTTTGGTTTTCCTTTCGGGAAGATTTTTAAGCATTGACCTACACATAGTTTAACCTCTCAGACCCACATTATGCAGAGTATTCACCTTGCAGCCACACCCATAATTCCCAAACCCCACCTAGTGCCTACATAGCGAAGACGCCCGGAATCTCTGTTAGGAAATTCCGGGCGGCTCAACTCAATGATTCATGAACTTCTCTGATAGGTTCACTTGCATCTGATGATACCTCATGGACGCATCATCTTCTAGATTTTTCGGCGCACCGCCGAAAAATCGGCGGCGCAGCCGCCGGTTTCGCTCATTCACAGTTGGCACGCGCCAGTGGACAATCTGCACACGACCTGTGGACAGCCGCCTCACGATCAATTCACCCCGCACGCTCCTCTCTTGACCGTTCACGCCTGACACACAAGTGTGCACAGTTTGACACACTGTCTTGCTGCCTGGAATGCATGACCGCTCTATTCTCTCTTTCCTTCCGCAAGCTCCCTCCAGAGAGAAGAAGCGTTCAAGCACACCGGCACCGCCTGTGTATGAACGCGACAAATTGTTGTCGGACAAAACCGTTTCTCGTCTCAGCACTTCCACCTCTTTGTGCTCGTTCCTCGCACGCTGTGGAGCTGAAACGCTCACTACTTTTTTGTCACACCTCATGCACTCGGTAAGCCAGGTGTATAAAATGACTTGTTCATAATAATATTCAAGGGTAGAATGAGGGTATGCTGACCATCCATAAGCTCACCGCAGGTGACGGCTTCCGCTACTACACGCACGAGGTTGCGAGTAACGATGTGCTGCGCTCTGCTGAACGTGAGCTAGGCGACTACTACACCGTGGAGGGTATGCCTCCGGGTCAGTGGGTGGGCGCTGGTGCGGCTGAATTGGGTCTGAAAGGCAACGTATCCGAGGAACAAATGGAGGTTCTTTTCGGGCACAAATTCACCCCCCTTGAGACCGACGAGATTACCGACCTTCTCAAAAATTCCACCCCCGAAGCGTTCGAGGAAGTGCGCAGCCAGGCGTGGGATAAGGTTCAGAATCGCGCGGCTGAGCGTGCCTTTCTCATCATTGAGGGCACCCGCGAGGGCAAGACTCAGCAGCAGATTGTGGACGACATCGCGCACCTTTACGAAGAAGTACCTACTCAGGTTACGGTTGCTCGATACCTTGAGCGTTACCGTGCAGCAGGCTATAACGTCGTCAAGGGTGAATACCTCAAGAATCCTGATACGCCCCGACCTGATCGCGCCGAGTTCATGGCGAACTACCGCCTTCTGGAGCACGAAGCAACCGCCGCACAGCACGCTTCCCAGCGTGCTATCGACGCGCACTTTAAGAAGCATGTCGCCCCGAGCCTGCACGCACAGCGTGAAGGCTCCACCGAATTTACCCGTGCGGTAGATGAGGAAATCCGCCGCTTCCGCGACACGAAGCACACCGACCCGACCGCCGAGGAGGTGCAGGGTATCCGCCACCGTGTCGGTGCGGTGATGTACCGTGCCCAGCACGGCGTAGAGCCCACTGATAAGCAGCTTGTGGCGTTTATCGCGCGCGAATCCAAGCCGAAGAGTAATTCTGTGGCAGGCTTCGATATGGTGTTTACCCCGCCGAAAAGTGTTTCTATGGCGTGGGGTTTGGGTGATGAGTCCTTGCGTGAAGGTGTGCAGCAGGCCCACGAAGCCGCTATCTCCGATGTCGTGAAATTCCTGGAAGAGCAGGTCATTATGACCCGTCGCGGTGCCGGTGGTGTACGCCAAATCGACATTGACGGCGGACTCATTGCCACCAAGTTTAGGCACTATGATTCGCGTTCCGGTGACCCGAATCTGCACGACCACCTGGTGATTTCAAATCGCGTGAAGGGCGCTGATGGTCAGTGGTCATCAATCGATGGACGCACCCTCTTTCAGTGGAATGTTGCCGCATCTGAGCTCTACAACGCTAAACTAGCCGAATATCTGGAAGCGAACCTTGGGCTGGTCTGTGTCCCCGACGCGGCCAAGAGCGAGCTCTCGCCCGTTATGGAGGTTGCCGGAATCAACCGCGAGATGGTGGAGGAGTTCAGCAGCCGGCGTTCTGAAATTTCCGCGGAACTCGACCGTCTCAAGGCTGAATATTTTGAGGCGCACGGTCACGCGCCCGGACGTAAGGCGATGCTGGAGCTTGCGCAGCAGGCGACCCTTTCGACCCGCCCGCATAAGAGCGAAGCAAAAAGTTTGCAAGATTTGTGTGAGGAATGGGCGGCCAAGGCTGAGGCAATTTCGCGCACCGGTGAGGTGAATATCCCGACCGGTGAAGACTTGAAAAATCACTTGGAAGCCGCCAGCGAGCAGGCACGCGCCAAGCGTGAGCAGGCACAGGCTGAGTTCCTCATCCGCACCCCGGAGGAGCACGCACAGCAGATTCTCGACCGCGTGACCGCACAGCGTGCCGTGTTTCGCCGCTCCCACGTGGAGGCTGAAACCGCCCGTTATTTGCGCGGTGCGGGCTTCCCTGTGCCGGTTCCTGGCACTGAGCAGCCGACCGTAGAGAGCACCGATGAGCAGAGCCTCGCCGGTGCCATTCATCATGCCCTGGAGCAGAAGGTTCTGAATCTTTCCGGCGAGCAGACCCGCCCGGTTGCTGACGAATTTTTGCGTGCGGACGGCACAAACAGTTTCGTGCGCCGTGACTCTCAGTTGTTCACCACGCAGGAGATGGTGGACGCTGAGCTTAGGATTTTGGATGCTGCCACCGCGCCCGTGATCCCGGCGGCGACCTTCGATGTTTTCGAGCAGAAAGTGGCAGAGCGCCGCGAACAGTTGGCGGAAAAGGGCTTCTCACTTCCGGCTGGTCAGGAAGCTTTGGCGCGCGAGTTCGCCCTCTCTGAGCGTCTTCTGGTTGCCGGTATCGGTGCCGCTGGTGCCGGTAAAACTGCATCTGTTTCGCTTGCGGTGGAGACGATTCAGGCCTCCGGTGGCCGCGTTATCGGTATGGCACCGACCGCCGCCGCCGCAAAGGTTTTGGGCGACGAGCTGGGCATTGGTGCCGATACCGTGGCAAAGGTTTTGGCCGCAAACACGAACGGTGCCAAGGCTGGGCCGTTGAGTATCCGCCCCGGTGATGTGCTTCTGATTGACGAAGCGGGCATGGTTTCTACCCGTGATTTTGACGCGCTGGTGACTATTGCCGCTGAGCGTGGCGCGCTGGTGCGTGTGCTGGGTGATGACCGTCAGCTGTCGGCTGTGGGTGCCGGTGGTGCCCTTCGCCTCATTGACCGTGAGGTAGGTGCGGTGCGCCTCGATGAGCTGTTCCGATTCAAGGATGAAGAGGAAGCAGCGGCGACGTTGCGTCTTCGCGAGCCCGCCGCAGTGGGCACCGATGAGCCCTTCGCGTGGTATCGCGAGAATGGCCGCGTAGCCGGTGGTGACAGCGAAGCGATGACCCAGCAGGTCTTCGCCGCCTGGCAAAAAGATATCAGCGAGGGTAAGTCGTCGCTGATGATGGGCTCTTCTAATGAGTCCGTCGCGTCCCTGAATGCTTTGGCTCAGGCGCACCGTATCTCTACTTCTGGTGAGCCGACCGGCGAGGGTGTTCTGTTGCGTTCTGGCTCTGCACCGGGTGCAGGTCAGGCCACGGCTTTTGTGCGCGACACGATTGTTACGCGCCGTAATGACCGCCGCTTGTCGGTCTTTGCAGGCCGTGATTTCGTGAAGAATGGTGACCGCTGGAACGTTGAGGGAATCAACGCGGACGGTTCGTTGCAGGTGCGCCATGTGGAGCATGGCGGCACCGTCACTCTGCCCGCAGAATACGTGCGCGAGAACGTGGAGCTGGGCTATGCCCTGACGGTGCACCGTGCGCAGGGTGCCACCGTGGACACGTCCCATGCACTGATTGACAGCCGCGCAGACCGTGCCGCAGCCTACGTTGGCCTTTCCCGTGGACGCGAGCAGAATAATCTCTACGTTCGCCTGAATGAGGGCGAGAAGCTGGATGAGGTTCTGGAGACTGTGGCCGCCCGTCATGACGGGGAGGCACAGTTCAGCGTGCACGAAAGTGTGGACGCGATCCGTGCGCAGCAGATGGATACCGCCGCCGCAGTGTTGGAATACAACGAGCACGCAGAGTTGGCTCAGCGTGCCGTGATTGCTGATCTCATGACGCAGGGCATGAACCGCGTGACTCATTTTGACCTCACCGGAGCCGACGCAGCAGAAGCCCGTAGCTTGCAGGCACAGATGCGTCAGGCACGCTATGACGGGCTACCCACCGACGAGTTGGCCGCCAAGATGCCGACCGGCGCGGAAGCATCAGCGGACGCAGACGTTACCGCCGTTATTAACTCGGAAGGCTTCGGCGCACTGGCGGCACAGCTGGGCGAGCTGCACCGTGCAGGCCTGGATGTGCCCGATATTGTGGAGCGTGCCTACCGTTCCCGCCCGTTGGGTACGGATGCGGAAACGCCGGTTGATGCTGCCGCCGTTCTGTCCTGGCGTGTTAGCCAGATTGTCGATGAGCGCGCCAATGCTGAGCGTGCAGACCGACCCCTGGCGGGCTACTCTGACGCGATGCTCGATGCGCTGATTGCCCGTGCTGAGGCACGCGAAGTCTCCACCGAAGCACGCCTGGAGAAGCTGGTTCTGGACGACCCGGAATGGTTCAAGAACCCCTACGCTATGGCGAAGACTGATTGGCTTCTGGAGCGTCGCGCCGCGACCGTGAAGGCTCTGAACGCCTGTGAACGTGAAGACGGCGGCACCCACCGCAGCGGAAAGTACGAGGCAATTTCTGAGACTCTTTCGGAGATGGACGCTGAAATTACGCGCCGTCGCTGGGAAGTCAGCGGCGACCAGCGCGAGTTTGAACAGATTATCCGTGGCGAGGTTTCGCGCGGTGGTGAGCGGTTCACTCTGGCCGCGTGCCTGCGTGAAGAGCGCCGTTTGCGCCGTGAGCTGGGTCTGACCGCACAGAATAACGTGCGGAAGCCGCAGCCGTCGAAGGTGACTTCTGGCGGCGTGTCGGGTCACACGCTCGATAGGTTCTGGGAGAATCAGCTTAAGGGCGGAAAGCTCAAGGCGATTCTTAAGGCACGCGCTTCTGAAATTGGTAAGCTCACCCGTTCGCGTGGTCAGGAATTGGCGCGCCAGGTGCGCGAGGGCAAGGCCCCGGCGTGGGTTCAGAACCTCGGGCCGGTGCCGACCCGCAAGCGTGCCTTCCGCCAGTGGGCGCGTGTTGCAGGTGAAATTGATGCCATGCGCAAGAAGTTCAACGTGCCGGATTCGCACCCGGAGCCGTTGCCGCGTGAGCTTGTCCGCGAGGCAGGCCAGCGCGTGAATAACGCGCGTTTGGCCGCTGAGGGCGCGCCGGTTTCGGCAGTGTCGAAGGTGCGTACCCGCGCGGCTGAGTCTGTGCTGGGTGTGTGGGAGCAGATGAAGCGTGTTGCGAAGGCGGCGCGTTTGTCGAAGCGTGCTTCTAGTCAGTCTCAGGGTCAGTCCCCCGCACCGGAGGCAACCGCGGAACCGCAGAAGCCGCAGGCACCTACGCCGCAGCAGAACCCGACTAGCGAGGCAGTCACCGACGAAGCGGCACAGCCTGAACCCCGAAAGGAGAAGCCAGTGAGCGAGACTGAAAAGCGTCTGGAGAATGAACGCGCAGCACGCGCTGAAAAGATCCGGCAGATGATGGAACGCACGCAAAACCTGGACGATAAGCTCAGGAATAACGCCCCCACGCAGGGGCAGCAGGCGCGAGGCAATCAGCAGCAGCGCCTGGAGCGTGAGCGTCGAGTCCAGCAGCTGCACGAGCAGGCACGCCGTGGCGTGCGTGGCCCCGGTTTGGGATAAGAGACGCGAAGAGAGGGGCGGGACGCATACTATGCGTCCCGCCCCTCTCTTGTTTTGTCTTTGGGTGCAGAAAAAGGCACCCCGTAAGGTGCCTTTATGCGTCAGGAGCGCTAAGTTCGGCCGGAGTCCTCCAGCTTGCCCCTTAGAGCCTTCATCCCTGGGCCCGTAGGCGGTAATCCGTCGTTTTATCCTGACAAAATCACTATATCATAGGGTTAATAACAGGACAACCACCAGGATACTATGACAAACAACGCAAACCCTCTCATCAGTGATTACATGAGCGAACTTGCTTACCCTCATTCAAAAATCATTGATTTCTACGAAAGAAATTCCAGAGCTGAACGCTTCGGGTACATTGATGAAACCTACAGCCCCCCGAAAATCACCCCACAGGGTATCCATGAAGGCTTCTACGTCACTACCTGCGTCGTCTTCGAAGCCGAAGACATCAAAAAACTGCGTGATTTGACCGGACTCTACGGCGAGTTCTACCACGCCAACCAAGAACACCAACGTAACTATGACCTGCTCAGGACGCTAAAGCCCTATCTGAAAGATAGTTCGTCCATTATTGCCGTTAACAGCACTGTAGCAGCGTCCGAAGACACCAAAGAGCAACACCAACTGGTCAGGAACGCACGCGATGAGTGCCTTACCGTCACCTTTAAAAAGGCACAAGATCGTGATGACCCAGTGAGACATTTCATCATTGAACGTCTCAAAAACCCTGCATCCCACATTGACGATAATAAGGCTGACCGTCAGCTTGTCGGCCGATTGATGAGCCAAGGCGTTATCGGTCACGTCGAGCTAGGCCAATTCTCCCCTGGAGCCGAACATCTGCTCCGGGCTCCAGATGTCGTCTCCTACCCTGTAGGTAGGGTCATGCGCTCCTCAGATGACCGTCTTTTTCGGGAAATCTCAGATGTCGTCACCGTCTATGATGCGCACACGACGCAACCGCTCAATTTGCGCGGAAGGGTACAACACGGGGTTCCGCTCTCAATTGATCCCGCCAGTATCCGTCAGCCGGTAACGGACATGTCAGATGAGACACTTCAACGCGTCGCCGGTGGTGCTCATGTGCGCGAAGAAATTATCAGCGGCTATCAAGAGCTGAATCTACGCCCCTTGCCACCGCTGGACGGCAACAATTCCGCTTCGCTTCATGCGGTGCAGCAGCAATCATGGCAACACCCAATGAGCCTTGAGCACGGCGAAGATTTGACTATCGCCCGAGACTCCAAGACCCCACGCCAGAGCGAAGCACACCGTGAGCTACAATCCCGGCGAGAACGCCTCCAACAGTTGCAGGGACGACAGGAGCAGACGCAGCAGAAGATGTCAGAGACACCAAAGGCAGAGGTACCAAAGCCCAAGCCGGGGCCGAAACCTACGCCTCCGCAGCAGAAGAGGCACACCCCTACGCCGCAGCCTAAGCCTAAGCCGGGGCCGCGACTGTAGAAGAAAATGAAGAGAGGGACGAGATACTGTAGTATCTCGTCCCTCTCTTCATTTAATGTTGCTGGATAAATTGGTCGAAATCGTTCCCGGTGAGGCGAAGATCGGGGTCAAATTCGGGTTCCTGATGACCCCTGATGCATTCGGAGAACTCGCCGTCCCACAGCCGGTGCACCACCGTGTGGAAGCGGTCGTGGAAGTACGCGGCGGCATCGGTGAACTCTGCTTCGCCGGTGCGGTACGCCGCTTCCCATGCCGCCCATAGTGCGGTGAGCTCTTCTACCGCCGCCGGGTGCCGGAACCAACACGGGCGGATATATTGCCACTTATTGCTACACAGAACACCATTCGCCCAGTCCACCCACTCGCGCAGCTGAACCCACAAACGCTTCTTCTGTGCAGGGGAAGCGTACCGCCAGCAGTACGCGGCGTACTCGCTTTCTTCTCCCCTGTCGTCATCATCAGATGCAGAAGGTACCGCCGGTGTAGGCGCACCCTCAGCGAGAGTCTCCATCTGCGTTTGCATGGTAGACAGAACGCTCATGTACCCGTCGAACAGATTCTCCAGCTCATCGACACGCTTTTTCAGCGGTACCTCATCGGGGGTATCGACGATAGGAAGCGGAGCGGTTGCAGGTTCAGGCTCTAGGGGTAGCCCGTCATCGAATCCGTAACTCATTCGTTCCCGTGTCCTTTCGCGTGGGCGTTATCGGTAAACGCGGACGTGTCCGGTAGCTGCATTTTTCCGCACAGCTGCCAGGCGCGCATCTGGTCTTCCTTCAATTCCGCCGCATCCGGCCTCTCCCACCACGGGGTGAGGCCAAGGTGCATCGGGCGCAGGTTTTTGTAGACTACCATCGCAGAGAACGCCGGAATCTGAGTCATAGCCGCAGCTTCCATCACCGGCTTCTCCTCCGTGCTGTGAGACGTGGAGGTGTTGCCCATCTTGCCGGTCGAATGTGAACGGCTCACCCTTTGCTTCTCGAACTTTCCGAGGGCTTCAGAGACCGGGCGCATTGTCTCCACATCCAGACCCGGAAGGAAGTATTTCACGACCGAGTTGCCTGCAATCGTGCGGCCGCCCTGCTCACCCCAACGGTCAATGAGCTGACTCATCGACTGCGCAATCAGAATCACCTCAACACCGCGACCGTTGATGTCGGACATAATAGAGTCCATCTTCGGGAACGCAGCAAGGTTCGGGGCCTCATCGAGCACCGCGCGGAAGCACGGCCAGAGGCGGCCACCGGGCTTCTCTTGGCTGAGCTCACGGGCAGTGTTAATCAGTTCGTTGGCGAACATCGAGACGAGCGGACCCGTCTCAACACCGGTTGCCGTGTCCGAAATCAGATACAGCGTGTTCGGGCCTGACAAAAACTCACGCATGTTGAACGCATGGGCCGGGTGAACCATCAGCTGCTTGCGGATGCGCGGCACCGCCAACGGTTCGAGCAGACCGGACAGGGTCTGCTGAATTGAATCCAGCGTCTCAGCTGCCTTCGATTCTTGCTTGCCAGCCAGGAACGTCAAAATATCAGGGTTGATGTGTCCGGCGTGCATCTCAGCGGTCTTCAGCGCATCGCGCCCGCGCAGGTTCTGACTCCAGGCAATCACGTCATCCAGTGTCTTGCCGGAGACCGCAGCCACATGCAAGAAACGCGCGAGGAAGGCGCCGGCCTGCTGGTTGAACCAGTCGCCGTTTTTCGTGCCACTCATCGGCTGAGCACCAGCCCACGCCTGAGCACGGCGCTGTGCCACCTCGAAATTCTCACACCCAGAAATCGGGTTCCATGCCGCCTTATGCGGCCAGCCGGAGGAGTCGTCCAAGTCGAACGCGACGACCTGACCGGTCGGGTGCAGGCGCTGGCGGGTGCAGGCGGTCATCATCAACAAATCAGCCTTGGTGCTGGTTGCCATGACCGCGCCCGGAGCATCCAACACCAAATTCGACGCAATCGAAGTCGTCTTACCAGCCTGCGTAGGCGCCAAAACCAGCTTCGACTCCTTAGCTTCGCCAAAAATCGGCTTACCGCCCACGAAGGACGACGTCCCTTTCTTCTTCACGACCTTACCGCCGAGCTTGCCCAGCTCAGTCACAAGCCAGGATTCGGGCATCTCATCGACCCACTGGCCAATCAGACGCGCGGACTCCTCCGGATTCGTTGAGACCGGAGGCATCGAAATCTTCGCTTTCTTTCGTGCCGCCTTCACTGCGGCATCATGACCGAGAGACCCGGCAACCTGGCGGTAGCTGACCATGTGCGCGCCAGCAGATGAGCCGCCTTCTCCTGATTTGAAAATCAGGATGAACACGAGGACCGCAGGAATGACGGAGAGAGCAAGAATGACCCAGAAAAGGGGGCCGACACCGTGTGCTTTCAGATGCACAAGAATCTCTTGGGCCTTCCACACCCCGGCTTCCAGCCCGGCGCCGAAGTAGGCACCGGCAGCGAGAATCAGGCCAAAAAACATCAGGGCGGCTGATTCGTGAGGACGCATGTCCATGTCTGGACTTCCTTCCATTGTGAATGCATTCTGATATGACTGCATCATGCAGTCATATCAGTTTGCAGTGACATCAGTTTGCAATCATTGCACCCTGTGTCTTTACTGGTCAGAGGGTTTTTGATTAGTGTTTCTTCACGGACAGTGGGGAAATGTTGGCGACCTTCGGGGCGTCACCGGCACCCTCACGCGCGAGAGTCACCACGTACACCCCATCATTCGTGCTGACCCTCACGACCGCCTTTGTGGGGTCAGAGGAGAACTCGGTGTAGACCGCCGCCTTCACCTCACGCACAGGATTCAGCGACGGGTTGAACCGTGAGAGCTGCTGCTTGTAATCGTCGGTTACCCTCTCGTCCATGTACCGGTGCCAGGTTGCCGCGTCCGTGTCCATGGCGAAAACACGCATGGTCTGAACAGCGAAATCGGTTGCCGCCTGCTGCTCTTGCGGGCTCCAGCCCGCCGCATCAGATGCAGAGTCCACGTTTCCCGGCGCACCATAGTGTCCCCAGCGAGAGGCTGACGGCAGTGCTGCAATGATGGTTGGTTCCGCTGATGCAGAGGCCGTTGCAGAAGGGGTCGGGCTTGTCGGTGATGCCGGGGTGGAGGCTGAGGTTGCCGCAGCGGATGCGGTGGTGCTCTGCGGTGCCGGTGCTGTGTCCGGGGTGGAGGCTGAGCACGCCGCCAAGGACAGACCCAAACCAGCAGCCAAGAAGATTAGCACTTTCTTATCAGTCATCATCAATCAATCAGTCCTTAAGACTTAGCTTTCTCAGAGTCGGGAATGTGCAAGTAGGTGGTCACACCGTCAGCGGGAACATTTCGCGTATTGTACTTGTAGGGAACCGCGCCGTTGTATTCCTCAATGGTGACGGTGCCGTCATCATTAATCGACTGCACTACAGCGATATGGCCGTAAGTCTGTGATGCGCCGACTGCACCGGGTGCGAAGTGCGCCATAGCGCCCACTTCGGGGGTATTGTCAGCGGGCCAGCCCTTCGCACGCCATGCCGTCGCCCAGTCGCCACCGTTACCCAGCGTGACGGAGGCAAAGTTGCCGTTCGTGAACTTCGGGTGGTTCGGGTCTGTTGCGCCGACCTGCTGATTCAAACGCCACAGTGCAAAGTCGGTGCAGTTCACGTAGTACATGCCGGTGATGGGGTTCGGCGCTTCTACCTGGCCCGCCCAGGGGTAATCGTCCGTGCCGGTCACCTTACCGCCGCTGTAATTCTGCGGTGAACAATTGTTCGAAGAACCGGCAGTGCCACCGGAGACATTAGCGGTATCGTCAGTGTAGGGAACCTCGCCCTTCTCAACCGAACCGTCGGACTTTCCGCCGACCTGATCGCCATACGTTTTGCCATAGATGCCCGCCAAACCGCGGATACGCGAGAGATAGGTTTGCGTCTCAGAGTACGGCGGCACACCGTCGTACTGCTGCACTGCGCCAGGGCCCGCGTTGTAGCCCGCCATAATCAGCTCGACCGCCGGAATATCCGGGTGAGCATCAATCGTAGACTTCAACTGAGCGCGCAAATCGCGCAGGTATTCACCCATCGCACGAATTGCCGCCTGCGGGTCATTCGGGCTGGCACCGTGGCCATACACCGCCCAGGTGGAGGGGATGAACTGAGTCAGACCGGACGCGCCGGCATGATTTGCCCCGAGCGTCGGGTCCCACCCGGACTCAGCCTCAATCTGCGCCGCAATCCAGGACGTCGGAACGCCCGAAACTTTAGAAGCCCACACGACGTCCTGTTCCCAGCCGTTCGGGATTTTACCGCCCACGCGCGAGGATTCAGAGCGAGTCGTCGCGGAGCCATCGTCATCATAAATGGTCACGTCGGCTTGACCGCCTTCACCTGCGGCAGCAGAGGCTGAGGCCGACGCCGGGCGGCACGCCGCCTTCGCGCTGTCGCCACCGAGCACGCCACCAAAAAGAATCATGATGCCGAAAATCGGAGCCATCGTCAGACCCAGAATCACCGCGACCACACCCAACAGCAGCGGGGCGGCGGACTTCTTCTTCTGCTCGTCCATCTTCTACTCCTTTTAATTAATCCTTGGTGAATCGCGTGTTCGTCTGGTGCAAACGCGCCAGAGTCGGAGGCTTCGGCGACTGCACCGGAATGCCCACACTGCTGCCGACCTTCCACAGGGCACGACCTGCACCCTGCGGACCTCCCGACGAGCGAAGACCGCCGTGGCCCTTGCGGGCTGCCGCCGGGTTCAGACCGTCCGCACCGGAGACGAAGCCGGTGACCATTGCTGCCTCTTTCGTGGAGATGGGGCGGATAGTGCGCAGCACTTCAATGTCTTCAGGCTCTAGTGCCAGCAAAACCCACAAGCCGCACTTACCGATGAGCGCCTTAGCGATATTGCGGTCGGCAGCGTTTTCCAGCATCAGAAAATCTTTCGGGGAATGGGTAATTTTCCACTCGCCCACGCCGACAGAGCGGTTGGTGCGTGAGAGCTTGTCGACTTCCTGCACCATGCCCGGGGCCATTCGCACCGGATACCAGAACTCATCCATGAGGCTGCTGTAGCCGTGCCACGTGTATTTGGGGACGTACACTTCACCGGCTTTTTCGGCTTCTATCCTTTTCGCCTTCTCGTGCTGGCTCAGCTCCCAGTGCGCATCAATGGCGTTCATGCCCAGACGCCACGTGGTCATCATGACCGCTGAAATCATGTGATCCATGGAGTCAGGAATCGAGGACGAATCGAAGCAAAAGCCGCCCGGGTTGCCGGGATTGATTGTCATGCCTTCGTCAGAGAAAATCGCTGACATGTCGCCATACACCAGCGAGCTCAGCGACTCGAACAAGCCCTCGTAGCGGGCGCGGAACTGTGCGGGGGTAACATTGCCTGCCGCTGAAAGTGCCGTCTGCGAAGGGTGCTCAAAGAAGTGCAGCAGATGCCCCAGAGCGGGCTTCTTCTCCACCGTTAGAACAGCCTCCACCGCCGCCTTAATCATGGTGCGCTCAATATCGCTGACGTTCTTATCGCGGCCACGGTTGATGCGGATCAGCGCGATAATGTTGTGCACAATATTTGCCATGGCGATTGCACGCAGCTCCACGCCGGTCTGACCACCAATGATGTCACCGGCAGCTGCCAGCGGGCCAGCATCCAGCGGGTTAATCTTCGTGGAATTGCGGTTAATGCCAATGTCGAAAATATCCGCACCGATTGCGCGGGCAAGAGGCGTCCACTCTTCACGCTTGAGCGGATTAAAAATCGCCAAAGGGGAACCCGTAGCGTTGAGGTAAGATGCAACCAAACCCGAAATGCTGGACTTACCGTAGCCATTCAACCCAAAAACCATGGCGCTGGGCGAGGTAATCGCGCCTGACTCGAAAAGCGAGATATGGTCAAGGGCGACCGCCGAGCCCGAGGTGAGGTCGTAGCCCACCGGCGCGCCAGAAATTGGGCGGGAGGTTCCCGAGACGAACGGGAACATACCCGCGTTTTCCCAGGTGGTTTCCAACCAGGTTCGCGGCTGAGCCAGCTGACCCCAGGCGCCGCCGCCGAAGCCATGCTGGCCGCGAACGGTGGTGCGGGCCTGCTCCACCACGGCACCGGTCCGGCGACCGCCCTGTTTCTTATTCAGCAGAGACAGCATGCTAGTTCTCCTTTTCCTTCTTCTTCTGCTCAGCAGTCTTCTTCTCTGAGGGCTCAACCGCCAGCAACGACAGCGCCGGCGCGTAGCTCCACGGGAACAGACCCAACGGGAGCGTCTGGTGGAACGCAGCGTCTGCGGAAAAATCCGCGAAACACCATTTGAGGCCGCCCATCAGAGCCTTCAGCTCATTCTCAGCGGTGCGCTGCGCCGCACGGGTCGGCTCGAACGTGACGGTCACCATGAGCGCCCACTCCTGAATAACGGCGCCTTCCGCCGCCTGATTCATGGCGGCCTCAGCGGCTGCCTTCTTCTTCTTATCGAACGCAGTACGACGCTTCTTCGAAGACACCTCGGTCGTTGTCGCGCGCGAGGCGTTGTTCACGCGCGCATGCTGAGCAGAAGCAGGCACCGGCCGGTAGATGAGGCTGACACGCTTGCGCAAAAAATTCCTGTTCGGGGAGAACAGCTTCTCAAACGAATGGTCCGTAATCTTGGACTTCGAAGGCTCAGTCATCATGATGGTCATGGACGCAACCCCGTCGTGGAAGACCACGCGCGGGTGCGAAGAGTTGAAATACGCAGGGCCAGCGCCTTCAAAGCTACGGAAGGCCCGAATATCGTCCTTAATCTCTTGAGCGACTTCCGCGTTACGGCGCGGGTCATACGCCGTATAGAGCATGTCGGCGTAATCTGCATCAGCCATGACCTGGCTAACTCCAGCACCAGCAGCGGACAGCGCCTTGAGGTGACGGGGAATCATGGACAAAACCTCAGCGGCAGCACCGGCGGTATCATCAGCAAGCTCCGAAATCTTGTAGCCAAGCACAGTGTAGGCGCGAACGGTCGCGACCCTCTCGGGCAGCATTCCGGCAGATTCACGAGCAATCTGCTGCGCCACCTCCGGAGCATCAGGCTTCAGATTCGACAGGATAGACTCAGCCAGCGGTGCCGAGGACTCAAAAACCGAGTCAATGACCACCTGCGCACCACGCAGACCGTTCTCACCAGACAAGGAAGAGAGCCAAGATGCATAGTTGGTCACCAGGTCGGTGGTCTTCGCCTGAGTGTTCATGGAGATGCCCGCCGGAGCGCTTTCAATGGTCACCGATAGCTGATCGGCGCGGGTGTGGTGAAGGAGCTGCACCGGGTTGCCCAGGCCGTCCACCTCATCACGCACCTTCAGCGTGGAGAGAACCCCCGGCAAGGTCAAGCCTTTGTTCTGAGCGGTGAACGTGGAGCCCAGGAAGAGGGTTTCGCCCGAGTCCACGCGCTGCATGTGGGTGAGGCGGCGGCGGGCGCGAGTCATGAGGGTGATGTCCTCGGCACCGAAGGGAACCTCAAAAACCCCAACATAGAGCGTGACGCCGACGGCAATCAGCAGACCGAGAATGAATTCTTTGGTCTGGAAGCAGATCAGCACGACGAGGGCGGTAACAACCAGGATGACGCCTGCACGAACGGGGAACCATCCGCCGAGGCGGATTGACCCGGAGCGCAAGGGGTTGCCATACAGAGGGGCTTTCATGAGATGTCCTTTCAACCGCCGGTTGGGCGGTTTTTGGGTGCAGTAGAGCTGACCCCATGGGCCGGGGCCTTGAGCGAGTGGATTCTAAGGGGGAGATGGAGGGGTGAGGCTGTGATATCAGCCTGCAATGCTTGCAAAGTGCAGTGACTGCAAGATGCTATGACTGCATTATGCAGTCACTGCACTATGGGGCCTGACCAGGCCGTTTAATAGAGTCGGTCAAGGCTCTGCTCATCCAGCAGAGTCTCTTCAGCCGACTGTGAGGAGGGCATGTGATTCTCTGCCAGGTGCGCCATGTCCGCAAGACGGGAACCGCCGCCACCGGCATCAGCCGGGGCCGCCGGGACTTGCGGGGCGGCTACGCCACCGGCATCAGCCGTCGAGTTAGGGGCCGGGGCGGATGCCACAGCCGGGGCTTCAGACCCAGCAGTTGAAGCAGGTGCAGGAGCGGGGGCTGAGTCTGCACCTGATGCGCCAGCAGATGAGCCACCCGTAGAAGCCAGAGCTGCACCTGATGGGCCATCAGATGAGGCCGCCGGAGCTGCCCCACCCGAAGATGCCGAACCACCAAAGGAGGAGAATCCGCCTGATTCAGCCAGAGTCGGGCCGGGGTCAGCCGCCGAGAAGCTACCCGTTCCGGCAGCGCTTGCGGCACCTGCGGCACCGGTTGCCGCGACCGTGGCGCCACCGGTAGCCGCACCAGCGGCAACACCCACAGCACCCACAGCGACACCAGCCATGCCAGCCAGAGCGGCGCCCGCGCCGTCAGCGCCGGTTCCCGTAGCAGCGGGGTTCACGATTTTCAGCAGAGCAGGAAGTGCGAACGGGGCCATCATCAGGATGCAGATTGCGGTGACGATGCCACCGATACCGTCGCCGCCCTTGAGCTCTTCAAACGCGAAGCCGTACAAAATCGCGACGGTGGGCTTGAAGAGAATAAAGGCGGTCAGCCACTTGCTGACGCGGGAGAACCCGCGACCACCAGCCGCGAAGGTCAAGCCTTCCGCAACCGGCCAGTACATCAACAGAATGGGCGTGGCGATGGAGACAAAAATCATGATGCACCATTGGACAATCACGACCAGCAGCATGATGCCGCCTGGCAGGAAAAGCATTGCGCCCATGGCGGCTACGGCCCTTCCTGGGTCACCAAGAACTGCCATCGTGTCCTTTTGTCCCCAGGCTGTTGAGTCGAGGATGGCTGCGGCGGCTTGGTCACTGGCGGTGAGCAGCAGTGAGAAGACGGAGACGCCCAGACCAGAGACGACGACGACACGCGCCAAGCTTGCGAAGACGTAGCGCACATCTTCGCCGCGCTGACTCCAGACGATCCTGATGCCTGCCCAGATGATGCCAATTGTCACCGCGAGGGCGGTGAAGATGTTGACGATGCCGGTTCCCCAGGCGAAGGCGGGGGAGGTCTCAGGATTGATGATGGGGCCTGCGTGGAGCCAGCCGGTGACAAATTGCTTGTAGACGCCGACGGTGCCTTCCCAGAAGCTACTGAGAATCTGGTTGAAGGTGCCGTCAAGAACCTTGTTCGCGACGTACTTGGCAGGGTCATCAGCCAATTTTTCCGCCTCATTGCCGACATGCTCAGCGACCTGATGGCAAGTCTCAGGCGCAACTTTGGCGCGGTAAATCGGATTCCAGTCGCAATTAAAATCCGTCAGATTCTTAGCCGTATCTTTCACCCATTGACTCATCGCTTGAAACCCCATTCAGTCATTCGGCTCTGTCCAATGCTGAATCGTTGCGCGGGGTCCTGAGAAGAGTCCGTGAGGAGGTTACTTCCCATCTCAGATTCCTCAGAGTCAAGACGCCAGTCTCCGTTTTCCCAGACCATACGGATAGGAACCCAGCCAATGCTGATTGACCCGCCCGGCTTCTGCGCCATCATGTAAACCTTCACCGTGGCGCGGTCATGGCTATATCCCTGAATACTGTAGGCATACAACGCTACAAGGATTTTCTCCCCGTCTTTCTCACCATCAGGCGCCCAAGGTTCCGCGCGACCATCAAATCGAGAAGAGAGGATTACACGACGGTTAGAAATCTCAGGATTACCAAGCACGATTGAAGCGTTAATAGCAGCCATAGCCGCACCCGTCGGATTGTGCGCGAAGCACTGTCCCAAACGGCCCTGACGCACTGCCGGGCCATACGTCGCCGACACCGGGTAATGGATGTCATCGGCGGTCTGTTCCCAGACATAATCTTCTGGAAGCTCAGCGGAAAATTCCTTGCCAGCCGGAACCTTCACATCACAGACCGCGCGACCATCAGCACCCACCGAGGCACTGGAGGACGCGACCGCCGACAACGACGGCGCAGCCGACGCAGCCGGCGCAGACGGCGCCGCAGACTCACGCGGAGTCTGCGGGAAAAACAGAACCTTCACGGCCAGCAGTCCACCCAAAACCGCCACGCCCAAAATGAACAGGACTGGCGTTTTGCGAGACTTCAACAGATTCTTGAACATGTTAACCGCCGCAGGTCAAGGACGCGTTGATGAACAAACCGGCAATGACGCTGGCACCACCAATCAGAATCGCGCCAATGCCCCACTTGCCAAGAGCCATCAGCGTGAAGCTGCCATCCTCGCGCTTGTGCGACACCACCAAGTTGTAGCCGATCAATGCCAAGCCCGCCGCAGCCGCAATGCCACCACCCCAGGTCAGCACGGCAATGAGAGTGTCGCCGCCGTCACAGACGGCCTGCGGCATCTGGAAAACTTTTGCCTGTGCACTCGGGGTCGCAATTGCCAAGGTCAGCACCGCCAGGGCAGCCGCGCGAATCGCGTTCTTCTTCATGGTTCTCTCCGTTTCTCTGCATATGCAGCAGTGTGATATGTCGATTTTTGGGTGCACAAAGCTCACCCTGTGTGCCAACAATGCATTGGCGGGGCGTTTGAGTGAGAGATAGATTCCCCAAAAATCGGGGGTAATGAGTGAGTGAAAACTTATGTGCGGTGCGGAGTTTACCCCACCGCCGCTTCAATCTGAGCGGTGAGCTTCTTCAGCGCCGTAGCGACCGGACGAGCCTCAGCCACCTTCGCTAGAGCCTCATCATCACAGAGACGAGAGGCCAGCGCCGGGATCCAGGGGCACATGAGCACCGGATGAGCACCTGAGAGAACCTTCAACTTTAGCTTGACCGTTCGCGGGGTGCGCTTGCTATCAGCCGGGATGACGAGGATGCCGCCGATGCTTTCCAGAGAGGTCACCGAGCCAGGCGCTTCAGGCAGCTGAGCCCGCAGGCGATCAATGTGAGAGAAGACGGCAGCCATGCCCTTCTCAGAGGCCTCAACCACCAGCAGACGCACCGCGTCATCCGGGACGTCCTGACTCACCGGCACTTCCGGCAGGTGCAGCAGGCGCGCCATGGTAGAGGTGCCGATGTTCGGCAGCAGAGGAGAGAGGACAACCGAGGCGGTTGCAGACTCAGCAGGCACTTCGGTTGCCTCTGCGGGAGCATCAGTGATGAACTCAATCAGCGGCTCAGAATGGGTCTCAGAAGCCTTAGAAGGGACCTGTGACGGCTTATCAGGAGCCGGAGGGGTAGATGCGACAGGGCGTGCCGGTGGAGCCTCAGAAGGGGCTACGTAGCCGTAGCCGTGTGCTTCTGGTACTAGGCCTTCCGTCGTGGAAGGTTGGCCCGTGGTGCCGTGGAGCGGGTTCATTTCAAAATCCTTGGTGTGGTTGGTGTGGTCACCTGCGCCGAAAGTATGTGTAGGCGACCACACCTGATTATACGGGGGTAGTGCTTTTTTGATGCACTGGAGTGTCAAAGGGAGCGTGCTGTCATCTGCAAAGCCCTAATTTACGCCGTGGATGATTGCAAAATGAGTGAATCTCACCCTTTCAGCGGCGGTTTTCACCCCCGCATGGTGCAAATCATCCAACCGACTGTCGAGTGCTCGCCAGCAAGCACTAGCCGTAGCGTGGTCAGTGTCCGCAGCTTTGAGATCCACAGCACACTCGTAGCAGACCTTTTCCTGAACCATCTGCTGATGCACGGGGCACAGGTACGGCTGGACAGTGCCAGGTGCCGATACTGCGGGCGCTGCGGGTATGTTCGCCGGGAGGTGTGCATCCACTGCGACAGTGGGTGCAGGTGCAACAGCGAGCAGTTCCGGGTCATTGATAAGACTGACACGGACGTATGCCTGCGGATGGGCGGGCGGGGTTTTCGCGCGTTCCAGCACAACATTAACTGCGGCCTGTAGAGCCGTGTCTGTGATGCGCTCAGCGACAGTGAGGCCACCATGCACCAATTCCCCGCGCAACTGCTGGAGGTTAACTCCATGATGCGGCTGTGAGGGCTCAACCAGCCCCGCCTGCTCAGCGGCGGCCTGAACCTTGGCGATTGCCTCATACTGCAACTGCGGGTTCAGACCGAGCAGGTCAGCGTCCGGGGACGGATGCAAGACCAGACCACGGAAACCACTACGGGCCTTAGCGCCGGAAATGGTAAATCGCATTTCCGGGTAGATTTCGCGAACTTTGCCCAGGGCACGGGTGACAGTTTCAGCGAAATCTCGTTCACGGCCCGGAGTTACAAGGGAACCGACCTGCCCTTGCAGGTTAGCCCACGAAACATAGGTGTCTCTGCTGATTTGCGGGGCACGTAAAGCCAGCCACAGGAACAGGTCTGCGGCCAGGGGGGAAGTATTTTCCTCAATGAGTCGTCGCCAGCGGGTCAGGAGAACCGGGGCGAAATTTCCCTTGACCAAGTAGTTGTAGAACTGCTCTGACAGTTCAATGCGGGAGATGGTAGAGGGGTCAAAATCGCCGTAGTTCTCGTCGGTTGAGAAGTGCAGGCGGGCGCGAGTTCCAATCGTGAATCGCTCTTCGCTGATATCAACGAAATTATCACCGCGCTTTTCGTGGTGAGTGACCACGCACTGAGTTGCCAGCAGAGCCCGAAGCTGCGTGATGATGTCACGGGCACGCGCGGAACCCCACGTGATGTTTAGTTCAGTCAGGAGTTCACGGGCGGAAGTGGGAAGCGGAAAAGATCGGCTCTGATGCTTGAGCGCCGAGGTAGTCAGCCACATCAGGAGGATTCGGGCATAGCGACCGAAGGGGAGGTGGAGCTGAGGGGTGCCGGAACCGTCAATATAGGTTCCAGCGGTTAGATTCAAACTAACGGGGCCGTTGTGTCGCGTCCAGCTAAAAGTTTCAGCGGGAGCCAGCACATCAGAGCGCTTGCGCGGGTCACGGTAGGGCAAGCAGCAGGAGATGAAAGCGATGGGGTAGTAACCCAAATCCTCGTGAGCGTCGATGCTCTGAGGAGCAGTAGATGTGTGATGTACTACATCTGAGTTGGTGGACTGAATGCCCGAAGGTACGGTAGAATCTTTCACAGGTAACGCCTATCTGCCTTGGAAGTTGTTAGGTGTTGCCGTGGCCCCAAATGTTAGCGCAGGAGGGGCCACGCTTATTTAATCTCACCTTAACATTTCTGGACTCTACCTGTCCAGCACAGGGTGAGATTTTTTATTGTCGTCATCATCATCTTGTCCCCCTGAGTTTTCCACAGGGGGATTTTTTCATGCGCGCGTTAATCAGATCTTAATCATCTTAATGGCGCCAGCTTCTGAAACAAGCGTTTTCCCTTGTGTTTACTGGGAAGTAGGGGGTGCCAGCCAAGAAGCTAACGCGGCTAAACGTCCCACTAACGCGGCTAAACGTCCCACTAACGCGGCTAAACGTCCCACCTAACGCGGCTAAACGTCCCACCTATCGCGGCTAAACGTCCCACCTATCGCGGCTAAACGTCCCACCCTAGATAAGGTTATCCACATGATGCACCTCACATTAAATAGATTCCTGGCGTGCAGTGAATCAGTCCCAAGAAGGGGGTCATGTTATGAAAACGTAACTGGAAGTCCCGGATTGCATGAAAACGGCGCTGCTGACAGTGTTGTGGATCTGGTGCTCAGCCACGCGGGCACCTGGTTCTGTGCACAACTCCCCTTGGGTGTACCCGTGGGATTAATAATCGCTGGAGTTATTATCTTGATGCGTAGCACGCGAGGAAAGGGAAATAATGTTTGATGCACCACCGAAGACGTGGGCTACATCGTGGGGCGTGATAAGCGCCTGGTGCAGCAGATGCACCGTACAGTCATAGCATTATGCTATGACTGCATAGTGATATCAATCTGCAATGATTGCACCCCCTTGCCGCTGTGCAGATGTAATCCGCTTCGACGGTTGCACGCCCTGGACAATGCGCGATACAATCAAATCAACCCCCGGTGGAAACCGGGGAGTTGAGAATCTTTCAGCCCCGCTAAAGCCCCCGGCTTAGCGGGGTTTCTCGTACCCGCCGCCGAAAGGAGACCACGGGCGCAATGAAGCACCGCATCAGCATCAAAGACACCCCACAGCACCTAAAAGATAGCCTCTATTCCGCAGCGTTCAGCCAGGCCCGGAAGCAATTCCCGCCCGGCACCCCAGAGGACGTAATCAGCCTGGCGGTGCGGCTCCAGCCAGAGGTGAAGCTGGACGACATCTTCTGGATTGCCGACGACATCACGGACATTATCTTCGACGCTTCCCGGGACGAATCCATGCCCGAGAAAGAATCGGGGGAGTCCTGGGTTGACCTCACCCGGAACACGGGCGTGCTCTATGAAACCGGCACCGGCATTTTCACGGTGGACACGACCGGCGCGCCGCATCTGTGGCGGCGAGGCACCTTTGGGGATGTCCCGCCGGTGTGCGAGGTTCTAGGATTCGTGGTGCAGGACGCCCGACTACTTCTGATTTTTGGCCAGGCGCAGCAGGCCGCCGCTTCTTCTCCAGCGCACGCACCCAAGGGTACCGGTACGGTGCTAGGAATCCCTGAGCGCCCCGGCGAGGTGCCCCGAGTGCCCGCAGGCGGAAGATTCGCGTTAGCCGGTTCTGACGTGGCGGAAGCGTGCATGCGCCTCGTTGAGGCCACGTTCTTGTTGATGGGTGATTCGTCCCTTACGTCGATTGGAGCCGAGGCGGTCACCCCGAAGGTTAGGCGTAAGCATGGCAAGCGCCGTAGCGCACCGGGTGCAACTGTGCGCACGGTGCAGATTAGCCCGACGCTGAGGAAGCAGGCGGTGCGCAGCTCAGAGGTTCAGGGCGGGCGAGAAGATCGTGAAGAGTGGTACAGTCACCAATTCGTCGTGCGGGGCCACTGGCGCAATGTGGCCTACGGTGAGGGCCGGTCAAAGCGTCGGCTACGGTGGATTATGCCTTTTCTGAAAGGGCCGGAAGGAACGCCGGTGATTCGCCGTCCGCTGGTGAGGGTCTGGCGCTAGCGGACAGGAAGAAATGAAGATGATGATGACAGAGAATCAGGCGGAGCAGCTGTTTACCGTCACGATAGAATCGCGCAGGCCTGACACGCATCACTGGGACATCACCGCGCAGGCAACCGATACTCTAGCGGGCCTGGTTGAGTGGGCAGCACCGGCAAACCCTGTATGTGAACCGCCCCGCCTACCTCTGACCGCCGAAGCGGTCAGAGGCTTCATTGGGGCTACCTTTGAGCGAGAGGATGTCCGCAACCGGGTGCGCCTTGAACCAGCTGCGCCGGGCGAGAAAGCGACCCTGGAGGTGCTGGAGGATTTCGCGCGACAGTGTGAGGGCGGCGCGGTGACCGTGGAGGAAGTGGAACGCCACGCGGTCATTTCGGGGCGTTATTTCCGTCCGCCGAACGGGTTCCTTTTTGACTGATGGAAAACGAGGTGGCCCACCCCCTGTGTAGGGGGTGGGCCACCTCTTTATCGCATCATGTGAAGGGTGATTGTAATCCCCAGCCAAATTACGGTGTAAATTGCGCCGCCACGAAGAACCAGGTCGGGGCGGTCAGCAGCTTTAGCAATGGGATACAGAATCCAGAAGGTGAAAATCAATCCTCCCATGAACCACAAAACGTTGGTTGAAATTTCTTCATACATAACGTTCTTCTTTCGGAGAGAAGCCTATCGCACCTAGAAAAAGAATCATAGGAAGGCAAGCTGTAAAAATAAATAGGAATGTCATATTAGATCCTCATTTCTACATTAGAGGGTCAGGGTTTATAGTCATCATTTCGCTACCTACTTACTTTTGATGTGCCAGGTCACGTGTTTTACGGAGTTGATGAGTTCGCACATGCCGGTGTGTTCGTGATTTTTGCCTTCTTCTTCGAGCTGCTTCTTGTCGCAGAGGCGGTAGTTCCAAATCTCAGTCGTGGTGTAGGAGTAATCCTTATCCGAAGGGACAATGTGAATGATGCTGTTGAGCCTTTTTTCCCATTCGGCATTTACGGGGTCACCATTCCAGCCCCTGTACACATCATCCATTACCCAGGTATCACCGTCCTTATGGGTGAAGCTCGATATGATTTCTTTGCTTTCGCTTTGAATCGGGCTCTTTGCCTTGAACGTGATGTGGGGGCAGTGGCGGAGAACGTCATCATACGTCGGATTCTCAATGATGCGTTCTTCTTTGATGAAGGGGTTCCACTCGCGGATTTTCAAATCTTTAAGGCGTGATTCTTTGTCGATGCTTTCTTTTTCAATCGTTGTTACGTGACCTGTCATCTTTTTCTTGCTCTTGCGAGCAGTTTCAGGGCCGGGCCACGCAATAAAGGTGGCACACAGAATGAGGAGTAGGAGGCAGAGCGCGGCGATGAGCAGGTTAACCGCAAGTTCGTTTGGGGGTGGGGGTGAGGAGGTGAACATGATGTTTTCCTTCTGTTGGGTGTTTCGGCTGCGCCGGGATTAGCTACAGCCGGTAGGTGTGAGGTTTTCCCTTCCTCGTCCCTACACTTATATTGTAGCACAGATTAAGGAATATAAACAAGCTGGAACAGCGAAAAACCTAGAAAAAATCCCCCTGCTGCGGGTACTTTTTTCGGCTGATGGGAAAAAGAAGTGGCCCGCCCCGTACAGGGGGTGGGCCACCTCTTGCTATAAGAAAATAGAAACGCCTATAAGGGCAAAGACGAGGATAAGAAGACCATATACTATGAACTTATCCGTGGTATTTAATCCGTTAGGGGTTTCTACTTCCCGCAAATATTTATATATATCGGATATTATTTCTTTAAGTATAAAAAGTAGGGGAGCAATAATAGGTAAAATAATAGGTAAGAAAATCAAAGCTGTTAGTAGAATGGTAATAGGGGCTGGGGGGTTAGGGTTTTCAATCATTATTTAGCCACCTATTTACTTCTAATGTGCCAGGTTACGTGCTTTACTGATTTAATCCGCTTGCAGCGTCCACCGTGGCGGTGAACCTCACCTGCTTTCTCTTCTTTCCGTAATTGTCGCCGTGAGCACTGGAAATAATGCCATATGTCGTTCGTGATGTACGATGTGCTATCACTTGAGGGTTCAAAATCAACGACGGTATCGCCTTGAACTCGACGCTCAACCTTCTGTGACCCGTCGAATCCCCCATAGCATTTCCAGATCCCGTTATCGCATGAAAATATTGATTTCAGGCTGTGGGGTGAAGACGCTTTTTTCCACTGTATCGTAAAATGTGAGTCATCAAAATCTTCATAGTGGGGATTGATAACCATATAAGACTGTGCAGATAGTTCATTGAATGATTTGAGGTTATCAATACTAATATTTTCTTTCTTGATATTTTCAACCTCGATAGACTGTTGAGTGAGAATAAAGCTTTTTATTTTTTGCGGTATTTCATCTATTCCAAGCCCTATCCATAAAAACAGTATGATAAATGGTGATATGTAGAATGAAATTGATAAAATGGCATTCAAGGGGTTCACGGTAATTTCCTTCCGATAAGGGTTGGCTGCACCTATGGCTGGTGCAGCAGGTGCAACTTGGAGGCGAAGTGGATACAGAGCATAATCGAAAATCCCGCGAGTACTAGTATTGCGAGACGGATTGCAAAATTTATGAAATCCTCAACATCATCAAAAATGCTAAGTATCCAAAAGAATATAGAGCCAAGCACTATGAAGCCCAAAGATGCGATCGGAAAAAGGCCAATGATAAAGAGAAGCCAGTCCATGATTTATTTTCCTTCTGTTG
>QWCW01000181.1_pt1 | contig 25680 bp, 34 predicted proteins | sample 1972691 | NCBI WGS metagenome assembly QWCW01 (sample SAMN09866698, study PRJNA288562) | Human oral metagenome isolate pre2_saliva, whole genome shotgun sequencing... | reverse complement strand
AAGAGATACGACGAAATAGAAAGTCAATTATCTCTTGGTGAAACTTGCGTCGAACTTATAAAACGAATCGAGGGTAGAGAAGACGTATACGGAGCTAGTAAATTGATAACGGTCAATGGCAAAAAATATGACGTGAAAATTGTTGAGTGGGGAAGAGGACCGAAAAATGGAATACGTGAAATATGATCCAAAACAGCGCGAGGCGTTGAAAAAGAACCTTAGGCGTTTGATGGACGAACAAGGAGTCACGAAAGCCCAACTATCAAGAAAGCTGGGCTGGTCCTATAACACAATTGATTATTGGTTAAGAGGCGATCGCGTACCCGATCGGACAGGAATCGAGGCTATATGCGATTATTTCGGAATCGATGACGTGGAACTATTGGGATCAGAAATGAAGGTCCGCACGTTCGCTTATTATAAAAACGATACGTTGCTTGCGTTTGGCACGATGGAAGAGATCGCGGAACAAACGGGCCGAAAGATCGAGTCCTTGCGGAGCTTGCTTTGCAACTCGAAGCGATTCAACAAGACAACGAAAACGTACATGATCGAGCTCGATGATGATCGACGCTACAGACTCAAATTCAAGCAGTCGTTTACGATCGACGAGTTGAATCTAAAAGGGATTGGGTGGCTCTTAGAAAGCCCACTCGTGGAAGTAGAAGAGGTGGAAGAATGAATAAACAGGAATTAATTGAAGAGATAGAAGATTTAAAAGATCTAAATCAACTTTTTGGCAACAATCCCGGTTATATCAAGATAGATACAGTTATGGGAGTCGTTTCTAAACTAGACGAACCGGAGAAACTAGTTGTACCGCAGTTTGTGTCTGATTGGTACGAGGAAAACAAAGATGATTTTGAAGGAAATTTGTTTCGATGTGCCCATAATATTCCGTCAACTTTTGACGGCGCTAAACTTAATGAGTTTGAAAGGTGGTTTCTAAACGCTAGCATAAAAGCATTTCAAATCCTAGTCAATATGCACCAGTTTGGCTACACAGTCGAGAAAGAGAAGCGGTATTCGGTGAGGATTAAGGGAGTGAATAAAGAATTTACGTTTTTAAAATTCGATAAAACTATGGACAGTTGGTATTTTGGGAACGATACCGAATATAGCTACACGAAAAACACTCACACCCGCAAAGAGCTGGAAGAAGCTGGTTTTGGCTGGGTGTTTGATTGCCCAGGGATTGAGATTGAGGAGGTGGAATAAATGGGAGAGTTGATGTATTGGGTGATGTTCTTACACTTGGATTTTATACAGTCCTTGATGGCAGAGAAGGTTTTTTCGGAGACGGAATGAGCATTGACGATTTTGAGGAAGATGTGAAGGAGTTTTCTAAAACGGCTGAAATTATCGGCAACATTTACGAAAATCCAGAATTGCTGGAGGTGGAAGAATGAACGACAGTATATTTGTAGACGCATACACAAGGTACGGCTGGACTGAAGAATGTATAGATATTGACGAAGTAGCTTATGTGGACTTTGAAAAAGGCCATATATGTCTTAAGGCACATGATGCACGGATTCCACGTACGATTTCAACAACCACAGGGACATTGTACAACGTTGAAAAGGCTTTGCTAAGAAATCGGAGGTAACAGAATGAGACCAAACAGATACCCATACACTAAGAGTCAATGGGAAGAAGAAACTACATCGGTGTACTTTGGTGATGGCACTAGTTTAAAGACGTTAATCGAAAGCAATCGAATAACTGGCGTGATTAATGTTAGTTTACAATGCGAGTGAGGACGACTAATGGACCTACAAAACTTTATTTATTTACTATTCGCAGCAGTCTGGATCTCTGGCTTGATCTGGGCTGGTGTGATTGCGTTCAAAAGCAGAAAGGTGAAACATGACTAAACTATTTTATATGATCCTCGGCTCAATATCGCTGGTATTTATGATCGTGTGTATCAACTTGAACTCACGGATCAATGAGTTAAATAATAAAGTCAGTGATCTGGAATGGACGGTGCAGGAGCATGAACTGTCCATCCAGCGGTTGGCAGAACAAAATAATGCGCAGGATGTTATTTTAAACAAGTTAAACAGCGAGTACCAGATGCGGGAACGGCAACGTGCGGAGGAATTGAAAGAGGTGGCAGAGAGAAACGGAGTGGGTGGATGAACATTAAAACACGCTTGAACAATCTTAAATATTTTGATACAAAACTAAACTCACTGCGACAAGAACGAATTGCTTTGCGTGCTACGGTTCAGAAAGCGCAGATCTATTCGGATGAGCCGAAAGGCAGCAAACAAGGCAACAAAACGGAAGATTTAAACGTTCGCATTATCTCGAAGTCTGAACAAATCGACAAAGAAATGAAAAGGCTTTGGGACGAACGCAATGAAACCGCACAAGCAATTGAATCCCTGGAAGATCCGCTTGAGAATGCCATCATGCGCTGGTATTATATCAACGGTTGCAGTCGTTTTGAAGTGATGCGAAAGGTCAACTGTTCAAGGACTACATTCCATCGCGTGAAAAAGTCTGCGATCGAACACCTTGAAGCTAAATTATGAGACCTTTAAAACTTTTTGGGACTTTTAAAGTGGTATTATGTTATTGAGGTTAAAAACCATTAACGGTTAGTTAAAATCATTGTAAAATCTCCTTATGTTTTAATCTCGAAAGAGTCGGCATCAGTCGGCTTTTTTATTTTTGTTTTAGAAAGGGGTGAGGTAGATTTCTAGGTTGACACACAAGCAAAGACGATTTATTGATGAATATCTAATCAGTCGAAATGGCACGGAAGCGGCAATCAAGGCTGGATATTCTGAGAAAATTGCTGCAAAGAGTTCGTCGGAAAACTTAAATAAACCGAAGATACAAGAAGCAATTGCAGCAAGATTAAAAGAACTTGAGAAACCTACCATCGCCACAATAGACGAAGTTTTGGAGAAACTAACCGCTATCTTACGACAAGAAGCGACTGAGGAAGTTGTAGCAGTCGATCCTATTGGTGGTGGCTTTATCAAAACAGAGAAGAAAGCCTCACTTGCGGACGCTACCAAGGCTGCAAAAGAACTTCTCGGTAGATACCTTTCGACAAAACAAGCCAAGAAATTGGAGCTTGAAATCGAACGATTGCAGAAAGAGCTGGATAGTGGACATACAAGTGAACGTTTAATCATCGTTGATAGTTTCTCGGAAGAGATGAAAGGCTTGATAGATGACTTATGATGTTGTTTCTGACACGGCTGATCTTCTCAGAAAAAACGTAAACGAGAACTTTCTTCCAATTCTTTTGTCTGATAGACCTTACAATGTTTTGAAAGGTGGTCGGAACTCCTTTAAATCATCTGTTATCGCAATCAAACTAGCTTATATGTTATTGAGATATCTAAAAGCTGGCGAAAAAGCAAACGTGGTCGTCATTCGTAAAGTAGCGAATACCATTCGTGATAGCGTATTTCTAAAAATGCAGTGGGCACTTGGTTTGTTTGGTTTATCTGATCGCTTCAAAGCTACTGTATCGCCGTTTAAAATACAAGACAACGCTACTGGCTCGTGTATATATTTCTACGGCCAAGATGACTTTCAGAAGTTGAAGTCAAATGATATTGGGAACATCATCGCGGTCTGGTATGAGGAAGCTGCGGAGTTTAGTAGCAAGGAAGATTTCGACCAGTCAAATGTTACTTTTATGCGACAGAAGCATGATCGTGCTAAGTTCGTGCAATTCTTTTGGAGTTACAACCCGCCACGAAATCCATATAGTTGGATCAATGAGTGGGCAGAGGAGCTAAAGAATAACGAGAATTACCTAGTACATTCATCGTCTTATTTAGACGATAAGTTAGGCTTTGTTACAGAACAAATGCTGGAAGATATTGAACGTATTAAAGAGAACGACTACGACTACTACCGGTACATTTACCTGGGTGAACCAGTTGGCCTTGGTACAAATGTCTACAACATGGAATTGTTCAAAGAAATTGATAAAATACCAGAGAATGAACGTGTAATCGGACAATTCTTCGCAGTTGATAGCGGGCACCAACAGTCTGCTACAACTTGCTTGCATTTAGTTATGACGAGTGCTGACAGAGTTTATCTAATTGATAACTACTACTACAGTCCAGCAGGTAAGACGTACAAGAAAGCACCCAGCATCTTGTCTAAGGAGTTGCATGACTACTTGGAGGAGAAAGCGAAACGTTTTCCTAATGCGCCTATTTTGAATATGACAATAGATAGTGCGGAGGGAGCATTGAGAAACCAATACTATGAAGACTATGGCGTGCGCTGGCATCCAGTAGCTAAGAAAAAGAAAATCGTCATGACTGAGTTCGTCCAGTCGCTTCTAGCAGAAGGACGCTTTTTTTATTTGCCTACAGAAAACAACTTGAAATACTTTGTGGAAGAGCACAAGAAGTATCAATGGGATGAAAGAAGCATTATGAACGACGATCCGAAAGTTATCAAGGAAGACGACCATACGTGTGATGCTCTGCAATATTTTGTAATTGATAACGCACGATATCTTAATTTAAAGGTTTAATTTAAATGGGAATTATACAACGAATAGTAAATATATTTAAGAGAGGACAGTATGCGATGCAACAACAATCGCTAGGCAATATCACGGAACACCCACGAATTGCAGTAAGCCAGGAAGAATACAAACGCATTATGCGCAATCTACGATATTATCAGTCCAAGTGGGATGATGTGGAGTTCATGAATACAAATGGCGACATGGTTAAACGACCATTCAATCACTTACCAATCGGACGGACTGCAGCAAAGAAGATTGCAAGCCTTGTATATAATGAACAGGCTACAATCACAGTAGATGAAACTGTAAGTGATGCTAACGAGTACGTGCAAAGCGTGTTGCTGAACGACCGCTTTAATAAGAACTTCGAGCGTTATTTTGAGAGCTGTCTTGCCCTGGGTGGACTTGCCATGCGGCCTTATGTTGATGGTGATAAAATCAAAATTGCATTCGTACAAGCTCCTGTATTCTTGCCTATGCGATCTAATACGCAAGATGTATCGAGTGCTGCTATTGTTACCAAAACAATCAAGTCAGAGGGACAAAAGAATGTATATTATACTTTGATTGAATTCCATGAGTGGAAGAATGAAGAGGAATATACAATCACTAATGAACTCTACAGATCAGAGGTTAAGGATCGAGTGGGTGATCGTGTGCCATTGTCTGAACTCTACGAGGAGTTAGATGAAACAACGACAATTAAAGGGTTGAGTCGTCCGCTATTCACTTACTTAAAGACTGCTGGCATGAATAACAAAGACATTAACAGTCCTTTAGGCCTGTCTATCTTTGATAATGCTAAGAGTACAATCGACTTTATCAACACCACTTATGACGAATTCAAGTGGGAGGTCAAGATGGGACAGCGTAGGGTAGCAGTTCCAGAACAGACAGTACGTACAGAGTTTAACTCACGCAATGAGAAAGTCACAGTCACACGCAAGTTTGATCCTAATCAAAATGTATACGATAAGTTTGATACAGGGAGCCTTGACGGATCTATTAACATCACAGACCTAACGACTCCTATCCGGTCAGAGGACTACATTAAAGCTATCAACGAGGGGTTGTCACTGTTTGAAATGCAGATTGGTGTATCTGCTGGGATGTTTAGCTTCGATGGTAAGAGTATGAAAACCGCGACAGAAATCGTAAGTGAAAACTCAGACACTTACCAAATGCGCAATAGTCTTGTGTCTTTGGTCGAGCAGTCTTTGAAAGAGTTGGTTATTTCGATTTGTGAACTCGGATCACTCTACGATTTTTACAACGGTCCTATTCCAGAGATGGAGCAGATCAGTGTAAATCTGGACGATGGTGTCTTTACCGACCGCAACAATGAGTTGGAATACTGGACGAAAGCTCTTGCAAGTGGCCTGGTTGATCGTAAGACAGCAATTCAACGCGCTTTGAAGTTGACAGAGGAAGAAGCTGGACAAATGGTACAACGTATCAACAACGAAACGATGGCTACTGCCAATTCTGAGCGTGATACAACAGACATTGAAATTTACGGAGAATGATAAGGAATGAGCAAGAGGCTGCCGATACAATTTAATGACGAACAGTTAGAACTTGGATCGAGTCGTCTTGCTGATCTCTATCATAAGTTAACTGTCGAACTCTTTGAGCAGATGGTAGATAGGCTTCTGGAGCGCGGGACAACATCGCTCACAGATAATCCTTACATCTGGCAACTAGAGAAACTCAATCAGATGCACGCGCTCAACGAACACAATCTTAAAGTAATATCTAAGTATACGGATATCACGGAAGAGCAACTAAGAAATGTCATTGAGGGTGAAGGCCTAAAGATATACACGGACACCAAGAGCCAACTCTTGGAGGATCTAAATAAAGATCCTCACTTTGACACAAGCCACGTACAAAAACAACTAGAAGCCTATTTAGAGCAAGCGAGCGGTGACATTAATAACCTAATCAATACAACACTGCCAAATGTTGTTAACGAGGTTTATCGTAATATCGCTAAGGAGACGGTCGCTAAAGTTGCGACTGGTGTTGCCACACCAGACAAGGCGATTGCTGAAACTGTCATAAAATGGCAGGAAGTCGGATTTAGAGGGTTTAAAGACCGAGGAGGGAAGAACTGGCGCATTGACAACTACGCACGTACAGTTGTTAAAACTACGACACGTAGGGTATACCGCCAGATGCGCACACAACCAGCGGACGAGCTGGGTATTGATACCTTTTACTACTCAAAGAAAGCAACTGCGAGAGAGGCTTGCGCTCCTCTGCAACATCACATTGTAACGTATGGTGAAGCAAGAGAAGAGGGTGGCTACAGCGTCCTATCACTGGCAGATCATGGCTACGGTACACCAGCAGGCTGTCTTGGCATCAACTGCGGACACTATCTGACACCTTTTGTAATCGGCATCAATGACATGCCAGATTTGGGCGATGATGTTAAAAACATTACACCAGAAGATGCAATTAGAAATGCTAATGTACAGGCTAAACAAAGGGCATTAGAACGGTCTATAAGAGACAGTAAAGAAAAATTAGATATTGCCAATAAGTTAGGTGATAAGGATCTTATAGATAAGTACAAGAGTAAGATACGCACTCAGCAAGGTGCTATGCGTGATTTTCTTAAAGATAAGCCGTTTCTTCATCGTGATTATGCGAGAGAAAAATACTACAAAGGTCCATATACAGATGCTAAGAAAACCGCTCAACTTAGAAAGAAGCTGGCAGAACATCATTACATCAAAGAAGGCGAGATTCCAGCTTTCAAAAAGGTTGGAGGAAAAATCACTAAAGCAGAGCGTAAGGTTATTTATGCAGATGAGAATCCTCAAGGTTTGGGATATATTGGTACACCTCATAGTTTTGCTATCAATAAATACTTGAGAGATAAAAATGTAATGCCGTCTGAGTATCAGAATATAGTCAATACATTGGATGGGGTTATCAAGAGAAATAGAGTTCTAAAAAATATCAAAGTCAATAGATTTGACGATGAGGGGTATTTTAATTCTATCCTTAGAAAGAACGCTAGTCTTTTGAAAAAGCATGATAGCATTGAGTCTGCTCTTAATTCTGGACAAGCTACTTTCGACAATGATGGCTATACATCTACTAGTTATATTCCTAAATACAATTTCTTTAAGGATAGACCTATTAAAACCATTATCAACATTCCTAAAAATGCTGAAATTTATTTCACCGATAACGATAGAGAGAGCGAGATTATCCTTCCAAAAGGTTCGAAATATGATATAATTAACATGAAACGAAAAGGGGATAATATTACCATTGAAATGAATCTAAGAAAGGAGTAAAGCCTATGATTTTGGAAGAAGCATTAAAAGAAGTAAGTAGCTGGAATCTCAAAAAGCCTGCTCCATTAACCCCTTCTGAAATGACTGATGAAGAACTCGCTCGTTTGCGTTTCACATGGGTTTCTCCAGAAGATGAAGTTCTTGTCATGGATGAACTGAAAAAACGCGGTCTAGCTTTGTAAATAATTAGCGCTTAGAATGATCTAGGCGCTTTTATTATGCTTTAAAATAGGAGGTGATCCAGCATCTTGACTAGCAGGAATAGACTGCTACTTAATTGTTATAAGGAACCGTATGAGAATTCATGCGGTTTTTATTTTGCGCTCATTTTTGGATAAGAGGTTGTTTCCTCCTTATTTCTTACCTCTTGCGGGATCGTTACCCACTGGGCGCTTACGACTTTATCCACAGTCGCTAAAGAATGGAAGATCACAATTTAGGAGGGGCAAGTAATGTCCGAAGAAATCCAAACAACAGACCAGCCTGTTAATGCTGGAGAGGTGGCAACTGCCGAAGTTGCAAAAGAGGAAACTAAGACATTTACACAAGAGGAAGTAAATGGATTGGTAGCCAAAGAAGCCAAAAAGGCACAGGAAAAGATCTTTAAAAGCCTGGGATTTGAAGATGTCAAGAGTGCTAAAGAAGGCTTCGAACAGTTGAGAGAGTGGAAAGACTCACAGAAGACAGAAGCGGAGAAACAATCTGAGGCGATCGCTGACAAGGAGAAGCAACTTGAAGCAATGCGCTTGGAAAACCAACAACTGACTGCAAAATATGCAGCTCTTACGTTGGGTGTACGTTCTGATGCTGTCGACGATGTCATTGCACTGGCTCAAAGCAAAGTGACTGATGATGTGACAATCAATGATGCGATCGCAGAAGTCCTTGCAAAATACCCACAATTCGGGAATGTACCCGAAGAACCCAAGGAAGAACCGAAACCCAGCTTCTCAGTCGGTGGCACACCATCGGTTAAAGAAGAGGGCAAGGTTGATCCTTTTGAGGCTATTATCGCCTCGTATGGCAAGAAAAAATAAGAAAGGAACATAATCTATGCCAAATAACAACCTAGCTGCTGCTCGCTACGAGAAACAATATCGTGATATGCTCGCTACTGTATTCGGAGTGAATGCAGCATTTATCAACGCTTTGTCTCCTATCCAAATTTTGGACGGTGTACAAGAAAACACTACTGCATTTTCAGTTAAAACCAATGGAACTCCTGTCGTAATGGGTGAATACTCAACCGATGCTAACGACGGTGGTTTTGGAACTGGTGCTGGTAAATCTCGTTTTGGTGAATTGAAAGAAATCAAGTATACCAACACAGATGTACCTTACGACTACACACTTTCAATCCACGAAGGTATCGACCGCTACACAGTCAACAACAACATTGAGGTTGCAATCGCTGATCGTTTGAAACTCAACGCAGAAGCTCAAACCCGTGGAATGAGCAAACGTATCGGTAAATTCTTGTCAACTGCTGCAGGTAAAACAGAAGCCCTCACAGATATGCAAGAAGCTACTGTACGTACTTTGGTTAACAAGATCAAAGCATACTACAGCAACAACGAAGTGATCGCTCCTGTTACATTGTATCTACGCACTGAATTGTTCAACGCAATCGTAGATATGACTGCAAATACTTCTGCTAAAGGATCAAGCGTATCTATTGACGAGAATGGCCTTGCTAAATACAAAGGCTTTGCCCTTGTAGAAACACCAGAACAATACTTTGAATCTGGCGATGTCGCTTACTTCGTACCAGATGGAATTATCATTCCATTCGTAGGTATCTCTACTGCTCGTACAGTAGAGGCAGAAGACTTCGACGGTGTTAAATTGCAAGCTGCTGCTAAAGGTGGTACGTATGCACTCGAAGATAACAAGAAAGCGATTGTTAAGGTAACTGGTACAGTCGTTTAACGTTTAAAAGGGGGTAGCTATTGGCACTTTTTAAAACAACTAAAAATGTTTTCTTCCAAGATCTTGATATCACAGTGTTAGAAAGTGATGTCGTGGAACTTGATGACGCGACAGCTAAAGATTTAATCGAAAAGTTGGCAGATGTATTCCCTGGTGAAACTGTACTAATTGAAGTCACAGAAGCTGGGGAACAGAAACCGAAACGCAGTCGCAAGAAGAAAGCAGACACAGAAACTACAGAAACGGAAGAGGTTGAGGCATAATCCAACCTCTTTTATTTATAGAAGAGGTGAGAACATGGATTACTTAACCTATCCAGAATATCTTAAATTAGGTTTTGACGAAACGGATAAATACGATGAATTGTACAAACGGGCAGAAATGACTGTAAACCTGTACATTCACAATTTTTATGCTTACAAAGACTTCGAAAGTGATTTTAAACTACGCAAAGAAGCAGTAAAGAACGCTGTCGCTTATCAGATTTACTACTTAGATCGCTCTGGAATTGCTACAGCAGAAGAGAAACAATCTCTATCTAGCGTGACTGTTGGACGAACCACAGTAAGCTATCAGAGTGGCTCTCAGAGTGTTTCAAAAGGTTCACAGTATAATCTCTCTCTTGATGCTGAAAACTGGCTCAAAGTGGCTGGTTTTGGCTATAGTGGGGTGTCTTATGATAGATAAGCGAATGTTAGTTGATACAGCAATCATTAAAAAGCGTGTTGGTATTGATGAGTGGGGGAAAGAAACATTCGGCGGCGATCTATATATCGATCCTTGCCGTTTTGATGAGAGTACCTCACACGTCCAATCACAGAAGTCTGGAAAAAGTAAGAACCGCACGGACCAATTCGCTGGAGTGCTGTATATTGATACAGACTATTGCAATTTTGAAATTGATAGATCATATATTGACGGGAAATTGATTGTAGACAATCAAGAGTACATCATCGTTAAGATCATTCCAAACAGACACCCGATTAGTAAGCGAATACTTACTTATGAAATCGAGGTGATCTAATGGGAATTAGTATCACAGTTGATCTAGGACGGATTAATAAGAAGTTTGGTCCGAATGCAAAGAAAGTTGCTGAGTATGCTATCGCTAACCAAGCGATGTTGGACATGGAAAGGTTCGTGCCTCTCCGTGACGGTGATCTTCGAGGTTCTGGCCATGTTTCTGGCAATCAGATTGTATATAACACAGTCTATGCCAGGGCGCAGTTTTACGGATCGTCCTACAACAAGCATCGTAGTTTTAAGTTCAGCAAGTATACTACTCCTGGTACAGGCCCACGGTGGGACTTGAAAGCTAAAGGAATGTATGGTGACAAATGGGCAGATAAGGGAAGGGAGGTATTAGGACTATGATCGCTAAAAATGATTTTTTAGAAAGACTTAATGCTTTTATCAATTCGCTTGATCTCCCTATTACATCCCGTATGGATTATTTAGACGAAGACGAGAGCCTTGTGGTTTATCCACTAGCTGGTGGAAAGATCAATAAGATCTATATGGACGAAGCCAGAGATGTATCTCTACCGTTTGAAATTGCAGTTAAAACGAAAGATCACGAAAAGGCTAATACCTGTCTATGGGCAGTTAACGAGGCCTTATCGGATTTATTCGTAGACATTCCAAGCGCTAACAGATCGTATGCGTTCGAAAATTTAGAAGTGGCAATGCCGTTTCTGAATGAAAGAGACGAGCAAGGCTACTACATCTATTTACAAGATATTCAAGCAAACATTACGGTTTTCCAACCGAAAAAAGAAAGGAATTAATTAATATATGGCACGTTATAAAAACGCCCTACGTGGGCATTTCATCGCTCCTGTAACTGATCCAAAAGTAGAACCAGAAAAATCTGCTTATTTGGAACTTGCAAAATGGATCGAAGACATCGCAGATGATACAGATGAGGCTACAACTTCTGTAGCTTACTATGATGGAGACGGTACAGAAGAGACTACGGTTACATCTGTTAAAGGCTCTTACACTTTCAAAGGCACTTACGACAAGGAAGACCCAGCCATGAAGCACATCGCTGGTCTTAAATACAAACTCGGCAATGAACGACTTGTATGGCATAAGATCGTAGATGCTGATGGCAAGAACCAAGCAGTCGGAATCGCTACCGTATCTGATATCAAAGCTGGTTCGGGCGCTGCTGCAGAATACGAAGAATTTTCTTGCAAAATCTCGTATAATTCACTTCCAAAAATTTCAGCAGTCGTCTAATCGAATTATTGGGCGCTATCTGTTTAGGTAGCGCTCTTTTTTGTGCATTAAAGGAGGAAAAATCATGTCTATTTCAATTGAACTAAAACGCAACTACATTCCCATTAAAATCGGAGAAATCGAACTCCAATTTGATACATCACTAGAGAATATCTCACGTCTTTCGTCGCTCCAGGAAGAGATCACAGAACGCTTTAATAAATACCAGTTAGAGCTTATTGAACGGTCAAATAATGGAGAGTTTGACGATCTTAAAGAGGGAATTGTTAACAAAGAAGTTATTGACGAAGCCTTTAAGATGCAGAAGAAGATGACGGAGATCAAGTACGATGTGCTATTTGGTGATGGTACATTCGCTAAACTTTATGACCGTTATCAAGATCTTGACGCTTTGGATCATGCATTTGATGAGGTAGATACCATGTTAGGAGCTGAACTTGACCGTCTAGGCCAAGAACGAGCTAAAGCATCGGGTGCAGTTGCTGAGTCATTTGTTAAGAAAGCAAAAGCGAAAAAGACAAAGAAAACCAGCAAAAAATAAAAAGGGGGATAGCTCATGAAACTAAATGAGCCAATACAGGACTCCTTTGAAGTAAACGGGCGCACCTATGACGTTGACTGCTCCTTTGATCTGGTGCTTGATGTCTTTGAGATGTTTGACAACGAAGTCATGAATAATCTCGAGAAGATGCGTACAGCGGTTTTAATGATGACGGACGAAGCCTTGGACAACCCAGAGGATATCGTTGCCGTGTGGGAATATATCGACGATCATTTTTTGAGAACGAAAAAAGAGCGCGTGATTTATGACCGCCACGGAAACCCTATGCCAGTAGCCAAGGACGAAGAAGATGATACACGTTTGATTGATTTTGAAGTAGACGCGCAGGAAATATACGCGAGCTTTGTGCAAGCGTATAATATCAACCTCTTTGAAGCACAAGGCCGGCTTACATGGCCCGAATTTATCGCGTTACTTAATGGTATGCCAGAGGGGACTGCTGTATCTCAATTGGTAGAGATACGGTCTTGGAAGCCCTCGAAAAACGATAGTAGCGAGTACAAGGCCAAAATGAGACGGCTACAAAACAAATACAGATTAGATGGAAAGGAGGGAGATGAATAGATGGCAGATGGAAAAATAGTAATTGACGTCCAGGTCAACGGCAAGAAACTGTCAGAGTTATCAAGCGCCTTGAAGCGTTTAGAATCCGAAGCCCGTAGATCGGGCCAAGGTGTCAAAAGCGCCGGAGACGGTATCCAGGCTACTGGCGATAAAGCTCTAAGAGCTGGTCAAGGCTTCAAACGTGCTGGTGACCGTATGGCCGAGGGTGCGAAACTATCGGAAACCTCTAGTAACGGCTTCCGTCGCGCTGGGGAGAAGATCAAGGAAAGCTCTGATTTAGCTGGGCGCTCTGGTTCTGGTTTTAAACAAGCCGGGGAGAAAGTAAAAGAAAGTTCTGATCTTGCCCAACGGTCTGGCGATGGTTTTAAGCAAGCGGCAGAAAAAGTAAAGGCCTCTGGCAACGAAGCCAAGACAGGCGGAGAGGGCTTTAAGTCAGCAAGTTTTAAAATTAAAGAAGCCGGTGCGCTTTCTAAGTCTGGCGGTGATGCTTTTAAACAGGCAGCCGAGAAAGTAAGGGAAGCTGGTACAATCAGTAAAACCGGCGGGAATGGTTTTAAAGTAAGCGCTGATCTAGTACATAGAGCCGGACAAGTCGCATCTCAAAGCGGGGGCGGTTTTGTCAAGCTAAAAGACATCATCAAAACCACTGGCGACCAGGCTGAAAGGAGCGCGTCAAAATTTGACAAGATCAAAGACGCAATCAAGAACTTTTCAGTCGGTGCGGTAGCCTTTAAAGCTGTCAGCTCAGCCATGAACCTTGTAAGCCAGTCAATGGACAAGGCTATTGACCGCTTTGATACATTGCAACGGTTCCCTAAGGTAATGAAGTCTTTGGGGCACTCTTCGAAAGATGTAGCAGCATCTACTAAGCTACTTTCTGAGGGCATTGAGGGCTTACCAACAACACTCGATACGGTTGTAGCGACTACACAGAAGTTAACCTCAATGACTGGTAACCTTAAACAGTCTACGAAGTTAACAATCGCCTTAAATAATGCGTTCCTTGCCTCTGGTGCTTCTACTGAAGAAGCGTCGCGCGGTTTAACGCAGTACACCCAGATGCTATCATCTGGCAAGGTTGACTTGCAATCATGGAAGACCCTACAAGAAACCATGTCTTACGCCTTGCAGAAGACGGCAGAATCTTTTGGTTATGCTGGGGCATCGGCACAGAATGACCTCTACAAGGCTTTGCAAGATGGCAAGATAACTTTTAGTGATTTTAGTAAGCGTCTGATTGAGTTAAACAAAGGAGTGAACGGATTTGCTGAAATGGCAAAGAAAAACTCCGAGGGTATCAGAACATCGTTTACTAACATTGTTAGTGCGATTGCGAAAGGTATTGCGAATGTTATTACTGAGTTTGACAAATTAAGTAAGGCTGTCACTGGTAAGAGCATTGCCGAGCATTTGAACAGTATCAAAGACGCTATTAATAATACTTTTAATATCATTACTAGTGTTATTCGTGGTGCCACACCAGTCGTCAAATCGCTAGTCAGTGTATTAGGCTTTCTTAAACCTGTATTAGACCCACTTATCGCTGTATTTACTGGTGTTGTAGGTGCGGTCTTGCTCTTCAAAGGGGCAATGCTAGGCCTTGCGATTATCAAGGGAATCGGTAGCCTAATTGGTACGCTTATAACTTCCCTGGTATCTCTAACCAGCACCTCACTTGTAGCCACGGGTGCTACTACTGGACTTGCTGGGGCTTTGGCCTCTCTATCGTCTGGCGGTGTATTCCTGGTCGTCGGGGCTATCGCTGGTCTGGTGTCATGGTTGACGCAGGAAAGTGAAGTGTCCAAGGAAGCCAAGGCCAAGAATGAAGAGTTTAAACGCTCCCTCGACGACTTACATGAAAGTGTAAACAAAGGCAATGAAGCCTATAAGGATCGCAGAAACGAAATCCAAGCTACAGCCGAGGATAACGAGCGCCTTGTCAGAAAAATCGATGAACTGAACGCAGTCGAGAATAAGACGGCAGCTCAGAAGAAAGAGCTTGCGTCTGCAGCAGAAACCCTCAACTCACGTATTGAGGGCTTGAATATCCAGTACGACAAGGCAACCGGCACAATCAACATGACCACGGACGCGATCCGTAAGCAGATTGAGATTGCCAAGGCATCGGCTGAGATTGAGGCTGCTAACCAGAAAATGGTAGAAAATGCCAAGAAGCGCCTTGAAATCAAGGATAAGATAAAGGAAGTTGAGAAACAGTACCAGGATCTTGTCGAAAAAACTGATAGCGTGGAAGAAGGCTCTTTCAGTAACTCGCGAATCCGTGAAGGGGCCAAGGCAGAGTTTAAGAAAAAATACAACGAAGAAGTCAAGAAGCTCCAGGACGATATCAAGAAAACTGAAGAGTCTGACAACGAATTAACGAACACAATCGTTAAAAACAACGAAGTCAAGGCCAAGTCTACGGAAGATGCCTCCGGTCGTATGATCTATACGATGGAGAACATGAACGAAGCCCAGCGTAAAGCTGTAGAGATGATGCAACAAGAATTTGCGAATCTCAAAGGCGAAGTTCAAAATGCTTTCCAGGCTATCGAACAGCAGACAGCCTTATCTGCAGATCAAATGACTGCCAACTTGCAGAAGAACATCGACGCGGTTGATAAGTGGTCACAGAACCTTGAAACACTAGCTAAACGAGGGCTAGACCAAGGGCTTATCGAACAAATGCGTAAGGCTGGCCCTAAAATGGCAGACCAAACGCAAGCCTTGGTAGATGCGTCCGATGAACAACTTGGACGATTAAATACAAAATGGACCGAGGCGGGAGATAAAGCCAAGGAAGGCTTCTTGCGTGGTATTCGGGCAACCGGCCAAGAGTTGCCACCAGAAATCCAAAGTATGGTGACTGCGATTGGTGACGAGTTTAGAAAGGCTCTTGTAGATGCAGGGTTTGAAACTGCAGCAAGGAAAATACCAGAAGATGCAGCGAACGGTGTACGGGCAAACAAAGACGCACCTAAACAAGCAGTTTCTGAAATGACCGAGGGTGCTAAGCAAGCGTTTAACAACTTGCCAACAGAAGCCAAGTATAGCGGTTCGCAAGTAAGCGGTGGATATGCCCAAGGTATCACGGATAACCAAGGATCAGTCCAGGGAGCAGTTGACGGCCTTAAAAATGCCTCTCTAGGTGTTTTGGCCAATTTATTCGGTGAGGGTCAAGTAAAAGGTGCTGAACTCGGTGCTGGTGTCGGAGATGGTGTATTGAGCCGGTCCGATGTCGTGCAAGGTGCAGCAAGTACCCTTAAATCAAACGCAACCGCTACGATGGACGGCATGGCCACAGACGGACAAAACAAAGGGTCCGAGTTTGGTTCTGGTATCGCAATTGGTATCGGTGTAGGTCAGCAGGTAGCAGTTGGTGCAGCGTCTGTGATGAACCTTGCTATTTCTGCTCAATTCCTCGCGATGTCGATGAATGGCCAGCAGTACGGTTCACAATTCGGTACAGGTATTGGCGGTGGTATCAATTCCTCGCAAGGTATTGCTACCGGTGCGTCTAATGCCATGAAGATGATGATTAATGCATCTGTCAGATCGTTAGGCCACGACGGTAGAAATGCCGGATCACAATTTGGGACTGGTGTCACTAGTGGTGTAGCGAGTCACAACGGAGCAGTATTTAACGCGTCTAGCAACCTCAAAGCATCAGCACATAATGGTATGTCTGGTGGATATAACGGTGGGTATAATGCCGGTATGTCCATTGGCGAAGGTATGATGAGTGGTATCTACGCAATGGCCGGATCGGTTGCAGCAGCAGCAGCCAGCATCGCAAGTAGCGCGGTTGCAGCAGCTCGCTCTACTTTGGCTATCAACTCGCCGTCCAAGGTATTTAGGGACCAGGTAGGTCGTGCTATCCCAGAAGGTATGGCAGTAGGTATCGAGAAGTACGGCTACTATGTCGACGACTCAATGACTGACCTCGCGAATAAGACAGTCGAATCCGGTAAGAAATATACGGACGGCTTTGGCTTTAACTTGCCAGGTCGCGGTGATCTTGTCAGCGGTCTTACTGATACACTAGCTACACGCTTTGGCTATGCAGGCGGTGGAAGCTCAAGCTCAAACGTGACAAACAACTATACACTTAATGCAAACGGCACGGCTAATGACAACTTCTTTAGTCCGGAAAATATGCGCAGGCTCTTGCGTGAGCTTGCTTACTATACGAATTTGGAAGGAGGTAGAATGGCATAATGGGAAGTTTTACATTTAACGGAGTATCAAGCACTACTCACGGTCTACGAGTGACCAGTGACTATATTATCAGTTCGACTGGTAGCGACGTGGAAACAGTAGCGGTCCCTGGTCGCGATGGTGATCTATTGATCTCAAAGAACCGTCTTAAATCTGTTACTATCGAGTTGCCTTGTACCGTCCTTTCAAACCGTAAGCTCACGGACGCAGAAAGCGACATTAGTAACTGGCTCAATGTAGACGGTTATAAAGATTTGACCCTATCCTGGGACCCGGATTTCATCTACCGGTCAGCTTTTATCGAAACTTTCGAAGTGTCAAGCCTTATGAAGCAGTTTGGGAAAGTCAAACTAAACTTTTTGACATACCCAGTCAAATTCTACAAGCAAGGACGCACTACTCAAAAGCTAACAAACGGAGTTGCGATCAATGGCCTGGGAAACGTCAACGCAAAACCAATTATCACACTGGTTGGATCGGGTGATTGTACGCTTACTATTAACGGTCGCAAGACCAAGTTAAAAGGTGTGCAAGGCAAGATCACACTAGATATGCAAGCAAACCAAGTATTTAAGGACAATCTGCCAGCGTGGGATAAAGTGGTGCGATCTCCTCAATTTCAGATGCCTTACTTTGACTACGGCCGTAACTTGATTAGTTGGGACGGGAATTTTGAGGTGTTTATTATTCCAAACTGGGGAGTCAAATTATGAGACCTATTTTGTTTAATAAAAATGAGACGGCCTTTGACACTTACGGTCTTGGTGAACTTAACGTTACCAAGGGGAATGTAACCCGTGAACGCAACGGAAATTATACGCTATATTCAGAAATTCCCGCGAACGATCCAATGGTTGCAACCCTTGAGAAAGAAATGAAGCTCAAGGCTGACGCTGGACTGCGAACTAAAAACCAAACCTTTGAGATCTCGCGAATCGTAAAAGATAGCAGTAACATCGTTAAAATCTACGGTCAGCATATCAGTCATAAGCTGGAATACATGGGGCTAGTGAATGGCAGGCCCTTTAGTGGTTCTGCCTTTACTGCTCTCGCAATCTGGCACAATGCAACGATTGGTGATCTACGTTTTGATGTTTGGTCTGATATCCAGACGACTGGTAAGGGTGTGTTTGACATCTCCAAAATGGAGAATGCAAGACAAGCCCTTGGTGGTGTAGAAGGCTCTATTTTGGACATCTATGGCGGGGAATATGAGTTTGACAATATGACCGTGCGACTGCATAAGCAGTTAGGCCGTACTGCTCCAACCGTGCTAGAGTATGGCAGAAATATCTTATCTGCTGAACTTGATGAAACGATTGAGAGTGCATACACTAGCGTGTTGCCATTCGCAACATATACTCCCGATAAACCAGAGGGCGATACTAGCGATAGCCAGCCCGATCCAGTAACGGTCACACTGCCAGAAAACTACGTAGATAGTAAATATAAGGCCCTCTACGCGCATCGCAGAATTAAAGTCGTAGACTTTTCAAGCGAATTTAAGAGCGATAGCAAGAGTAAGGATATCCCGACACCCGATAAATTGCGTAAAATCGCTAATGATTACATGGAGCGCAATGAAATTGGTAAGCCTAAGATCAACATCAAAATCGAGTATGCTGATTTAGCACGCACACTCGATTATGCTGATAATGGCTGGATTGAAGAAGTTGAATTATGCGATATTGTACCTGTTTATTATCCACAGATTGGGCTTACTGATGAAACTTTGAAAGTAACCACAATCACTTACGATTTTGTCAACGAACGAAACGAGAGCGTAGAATATGGTGACATCGGAACAAACGTAAGAGCGACTATGCAAAGCGGACTTGCCGGACGGGTAGATGATATCGCTAAAGCCCAGCAGGACTTTGAGAATAGCTTGCCAGACTATCTCTTAAATGCACAGGGAAATAAAGTTTGGTACAACAGACCAGATGACAAAGAACACAAGATCGGCGATATTTGGTTTGAGAAGAACGGCATCTACGACCGTATGTACGTATGGAATGGCTCTCAGTGGGAGAAGCGTATTGACACGGAAGATGTCGATAAGATCAAAAAGGAAGTTGATAAACAGCTTGAACAAGCCAAGCAGTCAACTGCTATCGAGATTGAAAAGGCAAACGCAAAAGCTCAAGAAGCTCTTATTAAAGCTGGAACGATTCCAGACACGGCCACGCTTTCAGATCAGATCAAAACACTGATTTTAAATAGTCCGGATTTAAGTCGTAAGGTTACGGAAACGTTTAATAATGCGGATAACGGGGATGCGATCTATAGCAAGGTGTATTCGAAGGTAGCAAAGAATTTTGCATCACAAGATCAATTTGAAAATATAGATCGCGAGCAAAATAGGCAAGGGAGTGATTTACTAACCCTTTCTAAAAAAATCGAAACACAAACGCTTGAATTTAACAAACTCACAGAATCCAACAAACTCTACGAGCGAATCCTTGGTACGTCTGAAACAGGCGCACCAGACCAGCTCTCACGGTTGGTTATGTCTAGTCAGATATTCCAAACAGAGGTTGGGAAGTATGTCACTGACGATAATAATCTGATCGTTAATTCAATGACTATGGCGACTAATACCCTTGTCAATGCGAATAGAAACGGCGTAGAAATTACCCTAAATAATGGGGTTTTTAGCATTAAAGCGCGTGGCCTAACTAGCTATAATTTTAGCGGGTTTACGCTTCCTATCTATGTCAAGAAAATTTATCGCGGTGAAACCTATACACTAGGTTTTAAATATAGGATAAGGGAGAAGGTGGACACAAACTTTGTTTTTGTGGTCAAAAACCACAAACTAAATAAAGGACTTTTGTCCGCTGATTTAGCAAACCCCAATACACCAGCTTCGGACGAATGGCGAGAATTTCAAAGAACGTTTACCGTTCAGGAAGATTTCCTTTTCGGTGAGGATCTGAATTATCCGTTTTATATCTATATGGCTAAAAATGGCTGGGTAGAATTTAAGGAACCTATTTTGGTGAGAGGAAGCAGAACCGGCCCTTATAAACCTAGCCAATTTGACGACGCGTTTGCTGAAACAAAAGCAGTACGCACACAAGTAAGCCAGCTCGCTGGTTCTTGGTCGGTCAAAAATCTAAGTAGCGCGGGCGACGTACTCAACTCTATCAATCTACTTGCTAACGGTACGAACCGAATAGATGGAAGTCTAACGCATATCACAGGCCAGACTGTTATTGACAACGCGGTTATAGAAGACGGTATGATCGCTAACGTATCCGCTAACAAAGTAACCGCTGGGACTATCGACGCTCGCGAAGTAAACCTAATCAATCTAAACGCTAAAAGTGTTACATCGGGAACGTTTAAAGGTTTAACTTTCGAAGGTGGTATTATTCGCGGAAATTACGGAAATACCGAGATTAACTTAAATTCAAACGTAACGACTTATAACGGTACAGCTAAAATTGAGTTTAGATCTCCTTATAACTCTCTTGAATTTAACTCTGGCGGAAGAAAAGCGTTTCTTGCTCCTACAATTTCAAGCGGGACTAACTACGCAGCATTCGCCTTGGGAGTAAACGACCGTGGGGAAGGTAACCCTAACGCTAATTTTACAGGATTGAAAATTTTTAACCAATATGGCCATCGCAAGGTCGTCATTGTTGGTGATGTACATATTGTAAAAGATTCTGTATCAAACAATGCCCCCTCAAAATCTTTGGTAGATCTTTTTAGAGATATCAACGATAACTTTAAGAGGTTGAAAGAATTTCGTGTTGCTAACGGCGAGGGTTCTCCCGGTTTTTGGGACGTCTCACTTTAGAATAGAAAGGCAATAGATGAATACATCAGATAAAATTATAAATGCGATCTCGCATAATCTCGCAAATGCTATCGTTGAGGCTACAAAGTATTCGGTCTTGTACGAGGAAGCAAACGAAGAAAACAAGCGCGTAAACGAGGAATATCAACGCGTAAACGAGCTATTGAGCAAATTTAACGATGTTTTGGATAGCGATCAAGCACTCAAGGACCTCTTTGATGAGGCCTCTCAAAAATTAGAAGAAGGTAAATAAAAATATGGAATTTAAAATCATTAACAAATACTTGCAAGAAGAAGGTCGTACTTTTGTATCAATTCGTTCAGCGAACCCTTACACAGCCTTTGAGCGTGTCTTGATCGGTGACCGTACCAGCGAATCAGATGAAGTGCTGATCCAAGCCGTACTTGGTCAAGTCGTGACCGAGCTAAACCCGGCTGAGGGTGTGAAAAAATTGCAAGAGGACTTGCACACTCAAGCGCAAGAGTACGAAGCTAAACTCGCCAAAAAAGACGAAGAAATTCAGAAAGTCAAAGACGTCGCTGAGTGGAGCGTACTTGCTCGAGTAACTGACGTGGACAACCCGCTCGATCCTACAGTATTCAAGCGTGGCCTTGAGTTAGTGGATCTTGGGAAAGTTGGCACAACATATCCAGCACAAGCGATCTTTGCCCTTGAGGACCCGAACCACGTCGAGAAATTTAGCGAAGGCAAGCGCGTTATGGTCCAAGTGACAGAACCATTTACCTATAATGGCGAAACACTTGACCAGCTCGAATCATTGCACCAAAACGGCAAGATCGGTATCTGGAAATGGACAGAGCCGAAACAAGAAGAGCCAAAACCAGCGGGAGAGCTTGAAACTCAACCCGTCCAGTAAGCTAGTGATCTAATAGGGGGGTGATGAAATTGGACCTATTGGCACTAGTTGACAAATTGACTCCCGTTCTAGTCGTGATTATTCCTAGTTACTTTTCTTTTAAGAGTACAAAAACCACAAAAGAAGCTGACAAACGTCTTGAGGGGTTATCGAATAAAATCGATACCCTCGAGAAGTCAGTAGGAACCGTGGAAGAGATCGGGAAAGATAACCAACGGAATTTGACGATTATCGGGAAAGGCTTACAACGGCTTCAACGTTTTCGATTGCAGGAGAACTTAAAAAACGCGCTCAAGCGTGGACACACGAACCAGCACGAACTAGAGGAGCTATCTAAACTATATGAAAGTTACGTCGAATTAGGCGGTAACGGTGCTATAAGAGTGCTCTTTGAGCGCTTTTTGGAGCTAGAAATAAAAGAGGAAAAATAACATGGATCAAATTACAAGTATTATCACATCGTCTGCTATGAGCATTTTAGTAGTATTAACCGGGATTGTGGTTCAAGCGGTCAAGAAATATTTATTAATGCGCGGTGGTAAGAAAGCAATCGAGATCGTTGAGATCTTGGCAAAGAACGCGGTCAACGCTACAGAGCAGGTCGCGGATAAGTTGGATATCCACGGCAAAGACAAACTCGAGCACGCTAAAACGAGCTTGATCGAGGGCCTTGAGTCGCAAAATATCCATTTGACAAATCAAGAACTCAATACCTTTATTGAAGCAGCAGTTAAAAAAGCGAATGAAGAGTGGAAGAAATAGGAGATAGACAATGAGTGTACAACAATCTATTGTAAATGGCTTTATTAGTCGTCGCGGGCTAATTACCTATTCAATGCTGGGAAGCCGTAACGGTTCAGACGGCACGGGTGACTGTTCCGGTATCGTGTCGCAAGTTTTAAAGGAAGCTGGTATTCCAATTCAAGGCTTGCCGTCCACGGTAACACTTGGCCAGCAACTAGCAAACAATGGCTTTTATCGTGTCAGCCGTAACCAAGCGTGGGACGCTCAAACGGCCGATATTATCCTTATGAGCTGGGGCGCTGATATGTCCACTTCTGGGGGTGCGGGTGGACACGTCGGAGTGATGATTGACGATACATACTTCATCTCTTGTGACTACTCAACGCAAGGCGCACCGGGACAAGCTATTAATACCTATCCTTGGAATGATTACTACGGTTGGAATAAACCGGCTTATATCGAGGTTTGGCGCTATGCTGACACAGCGCCTCAAACCAACAACCAAGCAAGCACAGCAGTACAACCAAAAGATAAGGCTTATTATCAAGCGAACGAAGTTAAGTATATCCACGGTATCTGGCAAATCAAATGTGATTATCTCGCGCCCGTTGGGTTCGATTGGCTCGAGAACGGTATTCCCGTTTCAATGGTAAACTGGGTTGACAAAGACGGCAACAACTTGCCAGACGGAGCAGATCAAGACTTTAAAGCTGGAATGTACTTCAGTTTTGAACTCGATGAAGCCCATATCACAGATACCGGCAAGGGTGGATATTACGGCGGTTATTACTGGCGATTGTTTGAATTCGGGCAATTCGGCCCTATCTGGTTATCTTGCTGGGATAAAGACGATCTAGTTAATTATTATGAGTAAAGAGGGGTGATTGAATGAATCGCTCAAATTGTACCAACTTAAAGCAGTTTGAGGGCGGTCGGGTCGTTAAACAAGGCGACTCGGCTTCCCTTTTTGGTTTTGCATTATACGATGAGAGATGGACTCCGATCGATCTTGAGGGACAGGAAGCTACAGTCCACTTCACGAGCAAAAAGGGCAAAGCGTCCTTTTCGACAACTGTCCAAGGGTCAAAGGTATTGTTTAAGATTCCCAAAGTGTTACCAGTCGAGAGCTATCTCGTCGAAGTGGTTGCTGGTGGATATGTATTCCCAAGTGACCAGAGCGTCCGAGTTGACGTGGTTCAATCCGCGGACGAATACACAAGCGAGCAAGTCCTTGCGCTTGTCAAAAACGACGTCAAGGAAGAGATCGGGAAGTTTATCGAAGCGCACAAAGAGAGCGGAATCGTGGAAGAATTTCCAGACCTAACCGTACTATATAACCTAGCTAAAATTTGAAGGAGAAAAACATGACTTTAAACACAGAAAAATTAACTCAATTCGCCCAAGCCGTCGGAGCTGACGTCAAAGAAATCAAGACCACGCTAGCAAACAAGGCTGATAAATCCGAAATCGGCCAAGGTGGAATCACGCAGCAACAATTGGATAACGCTATCCAAGGGGTCAAAACGGCAATCCTTGGTGAAGGTGTACCCGAAGAACTGGACACACTCAAAGAAATCGCTGAAAAGATTCAAGCGGGCGGAAGCTCAGACAGTGCGATTGTGTCTAAAATGACTGAATTGGGGAATAAATTTACTGACTTGGAAAATACTGACTTTGTTCAAATCTATACAACAGCCAAAAACACTCTTTAAAAAAAGAGGTGAAGCATGGATAAATTAAAACAAGCAATTAATCTGATAGGCCGTGATATTGGTACACTTCAAGGAAATCAATCGTCTTACTTATCACAGGTTAGAGCTTATGAACTCTTTCCAACCTATGCACAGCTACAATCACAAATGGCCAGCAATATCAAAGACAAGCACCTTGAATTAGGTATTGATGCTTTGATTGACGATAAATTAAAAAACGGTGGCGATCCATTCGTCACACGGTCAAAACTCCCAACGATTGACACAAGTCAACTCGCAAGCAAGAATGACTTGGAAGAGTTGAAACGCAAAGTCGGGGCAAGTGGAAGCAGTGGAAATACCGAACTAAAAGGCCAAGGCTTCCCGTACAATCTTAACGCTGACATCGGTACAATTTATACCGATACGACAGCAAAAAACGGTGCGGTGAAGTGGATCAAGAAAACTGCTGGAACTGGTTCTAACGCTTGGTCTGTTTTATTTGGTGATGTCAAATATAAGCCAAGAAACATCAACTCAAATCAAACTAATGCATATGTTGAGTTTAGACGTGTAAATTCCACGGTAGAGGTCGGCTTCGGTGGTCTATCGTGGGGTTGGTTTGGAATCGTGAGACGAGGTGCGCCCAGCTACGTTCCACAAGGTTCTGATAGAGAGCGAAACGTAGTGATCTTAAACGTCGACGGTATACCCGTCGGTTTTCGTGCGACCAGCTCAAAACTTGGCATTATGACAAATGACAAGGGGAAGCGCCTTGGAACATTTTATTTAGGCGGGCCGGGTGACGGCAACCAGCTTCGACTACAATTCGATGATCCGGTGCCAACAGATCGGGATATCGGAGATTTACGATTTACTAATATGTCGTACACCACAGATGATCCGTGGCCAGAAACTCTATAATACATAAACATATAAGACACACACCCCCTCAATCGAGGGGGCTTTTTTGTGTTTATAACGGCAATTTTACAGATTGTCTATTGTAACGGCAATAAAAAAAGCCCTTGGGCTCGTTCTCTCAATTATGCGGGCAATGAATACGATTTTGAATACGATTTTTTTCAATTATTGAAAAATGACGAAAACGATATTTTGACAATATGCGCGGTTTTGCAACGTTTGAAAACGTATAGCGCAATGATGGAAACAGTTTTTGAAATATGCTAAAATAGTAACACTAGC
>QWCW01000529.1_pt1 | contig 25944 bp, 17 predicted proteins | sample 1972691 | NCBI WGS metagenome assembly QWCW01 (sample SAMN09866698, study PRJNA288562) | Human oral metagenome isolate pre2_saliva, whole genome shotgun sequencing... | reverse complement strand
GGCGATGATGTATATGGTCGTAGGACTTATAAGGTGAAGTCGCATAAGGAGAAGACGAAGAAGTGTAAGTAAAGATTAAGGTTATGGTGAAAGGGAAGAGTACTTGTAAGCTACTAAAGAGTATTCGGCAGCAGATAGCAAATGCGAATGGTATTAGCTATCAACCCAAAGAATGTCACTATGAGGGGGATTGTGCGGGTACTTGTCCTGCTTGTGAGGCAGAGATACGCTATTTAGAGACACAGTTAAGAGAACGGAAACGCAAGGGATGGGGCATAAAGGTGGCCGGTCTGGCTGCAGGGCTATGCGTTGCTACGGTCCCGCTTACATCATGTCAGAATACTCCCAAAGCTTGCAACGTTGAGAGCAAAGCTCAGGATTCTGTAGATATGTTAGTTCAGGGCGAGACAGAAGTTATGCCAGAAGCACGCACAAGAGATTTGAAGTGCTCCATAGCTATTAGTGGGCGAGTGCTTAATGCGTCATCTGGTGAGGCAGCTTCTGAGGTTAATATTATTATACAAGGTGGTAAGAAGAGAGTGTCTTTGGGCGAGGATGGAAGGTTTGCCTTGCAGGTTAATCGCAATGACACGCTCGTGTTCTCATCTTATGGGTATATAAATAAGGTGATAGCTGTGAAGTCTATTCGTAATCCTAACGATATGGTTGTCCGTTTAGAACCCTCTCTTGACAAAGTAGGAGAGATAGACAGGGAGTATTTAGAGAAAGAGTTAGAAAACAGTGCAGCCCCGCAATCCCATCAAGAGAAATGCAGTCAGAATTAACATCACCGTTTATAGCCATCAATCGGCATAGGCTCTCTACCGATGGGGAGGGCGTAACGACATTGGTAGGGTTCCATGGTTGTCCGCTTCATTGCGTCTACTGCTTAAATCCTCAGTGCTTACAAGCTGACGGGGTATGGTGCAGGATGACGCCAGGAGAGTTATATAGTGAGGTGGAGATAGACGACCTCTACTTTATGGCAACGGGTGGTGGCATCTGCTTTGGAGGTGGTGAACCCCTCTTACATTCAGACTTCATCAAGGCCTTTGCAGGCATAATGAACCCTGAGTGGATGTTGACAATAGAGACGTCACTCAATGTACAGCTTGAGAGGGTCAAGTCTGTTGCCCCTTTGATAAAGCTGTGGTATGTTGATATTAAGGATATGAACCCTGATATCTATAAGGCATACACTTGTAAAGACAATGCTCTGGTAATCAGTAACCTTCAGTGGTTAGCAGCGAACGGGTATGCTGATAAGGTGATTATTCGCTTACCCTTGATACCCAAATATAACACAGACAAAGACCGACAAGAGAGTCGGCAGCAGTTGGAGAAGATGGGCTTTACACGCTTCGATACGTTTAATTATATAATAAGGTAGGAATATTAATACTCTATAATATACATAGTTCATCTTTTGAAATATCCTTTGAAATCATTATCTTTGCAATTAATAAAAAGAAAGAGAGTATGAGAAAATCCCTTATCATTTTATCAATTATATTTCTGTTGTTGCCTATCAGCGTAACAGCACAGAGTTTCGATGTCTTATGGCAACAAGTAAATCAAGCTGAGAGAATGGACCTGCCAAAGACACAAATCAGCTTATTGCAGCAGATTGAACGGAAGGCACAGAAGGAGAAAGCCTATGGACAGGTGTTGGCAGCAAGTCTGATGGCATCAAGGTTACGGACAGAGATAGCTCCAGACTCTGCTGAGGTGGAGCTTAAACGATTGAAGGCAAAGGCAAAGATGGTAGAAGGTAAGGATGAAGTCTTATCGGCTATCTATAACTGTGTCTTGGGTGTGATAGATCGGAATGAAGATGCTGGTAATGCTGACGAATACTTTAAGAAGGCACTTGCCAATCCTTCTCTATTGGCAAGCCAGAAAGCAGCTGACTTTCAGCCGTTGGTAGAAATCGGTAAAGACGATAATATCTTCAAGGGCGACCTGTTGCATGTTATTGGTATGCAGGTGGGTAACTACGATAAACTACATAGTTATTACAAAAGTGTTGGAAACCGAGAAGCAGCTTGCTACACGGCCTTGATGGGGATAGAGGAGAAGGAAGAGAGTATTCCAAAGCTCGACTCACTCATGCAAGAGTATAGCGACTTGCCTATAAGTGGGGAAGTTGCAATACAACGTTATCTATGTATGGGCAAGGACACACCCGTTGAGAAGAAGATAGCTTATATTGATGATGCCCTCGTTAGATGGGCCTCATGGAAGCGAATAGTGCGTTTACGTAATATCCGTATGTCACTGACAAAACCGATGTTCGATGCTCGTTTTGATAAGTCTAATGTTAGTTCGTCGGAGAAGAATAACTGGGTTAGACTGAATACACGCAACTTGTCGAATGTTACCGTAACTGTTACACGTACGAGACTGGCTGGAGATCACCGCCTTAGTGTCAATGTTGAGAAGGATAGGGACAAGTTGATGGCAAGCCTGTTGCCCGCAACAAAGCAGACAATCATCCGTACTTACACTGGTCATAAGGACTATGAAGAGGTGAAGGACTCCTTCTTAATGCCTACATTACCTTTGGGTGTCTACCTTATTAAGATAGAGAGTTCTAATAAGGATGTCCTGCCAGAGTATGCTTTCTACTATGTTAGTGACCTCTATGTCATGTCTGAACAGCAGCCGAAGGGGCTGTCACGGTATGTTGTAGTTAATGTTGTGGATGGGCAACCAGTAGCCGATGTAAAGGTTAGAGCTACCTATGCAGAATATTATGGTAAGCCTTCTGTTGTCAAGAAGCAGGTGACGAACAAGAAAGGGGAGGTCGTGTTTGAGTCGGAAAGCAATACCCCAAAGATCTATGTCGCTACGAGTAAGGACAAAGCCTTTAGGGAAGTAAGACTGGAAAGTTCGTATGATTACAGCGGGAGAAACTATGACAACTTGGTAACTGAGGTCTTCACGGATAGGAGTATCTATCGTCCTGGACAGACAGTGCACGCATCTGTCATTGCTTATCAGAATACAAAGCAAGGGTATAAGACGAAGGCTGCAGGCGGACTAACCTTCGATATGATCTTACGTGACGCTAATTATAAGGAGATTGGACGTAAGTCAGTGACTACAGACAGCTTCGGTACTGCTGCAGCCGACTTTGAGCTGCCTACAAGTGGACTGACTGGACGATTCTCTATCAAGGCAGATTATGGTACGAAAGGGTATGAGTCATTCTCGGTAGATGAGTATAAGCGCCCAACGTTTGACGTAAGTTTTGACGAATATAAGGATAAGTATGCTATCGGTGACACTATCAAGTTGATTGGACATGCTAAGAGTTTTGCTGGTGTACCAGTACAAGGTGCAAAGGTGCATTACGTTGTCACGCGTAATACAAGCTATTGGTGTAGCTTCTATGAAGACGTTGCAAGCGTGAACGAACAGGACGTTATGACAGATGATAAGGGTGAGTTCGTTGTTACCGTACCTTTTGTATTGTCTGACAAGGTCAAGAAAGAAATAGAAGCCGGTAATGAAGACTTTCGCTCACTATTCTATCGTTTTAGTGTGGAAGCGTCGGTGACTGATGCTGCCGGTGAGACACATGAGGGCTATGCGTCGTTACCAATAGGTACAAAAGAGACGTTCTTGTCTTGTAATCTCCCTTATAAGAATCTGTGTAATAGCCTTAAAACGATAAAGTTCGGTTACTATAATGTTGCAGGAAATACTCTTGATGGTACCGTGAAATATGTGATAGTACCACAGCAGAAGGATAAGAGTAAGTATGTATATGGCAATTACACGACCGTGAAGGCTAATGAGGAGGTTGCTATAAAGGCTTTGTCTTCTGGAACTTATCGTCTACATGCAATTTGTGGGACGGATACAATAGACCAGGACTTTATTGTCTTCTCTTTAGACGATAAGCGTCCTGTTATTGAGACACATGACTGGTTCTATCTAAGTGGGAACCAATTCCCTCGTGATGGAGGTCCTATTTATATGCAGGTAGGCTCAAGCGATGAGAATCAGTATGTTGTTTATTCTATCTTCTCAGGCGATAAAGTGATTGAGACAGGTGCTTTCAATCAGAGTAATAGTATAACGACACGCAAGTTTATATATAAGGAAGAGTATGGTGATGAGATATTTCTTAATTATGCTTGGGTAAAGAATGGCGTTCTGTATAGGCATTCTGAGAGGATTAGCCGTCCGTTACCAGATAAGAATTTGATAGTGAAATGGAAGACATTCCGTAATAAGCTCACCCCAGGACAACAGGAGGAATGGACAGTGACCATTAATCGTCCTGATGGTAAGGCGGCTAATGCTCAGTTGATGGCAACGCTTTATGATAAGAGTCTTGACGAGCTTATGTCTCATTCATGGAGCTTTAACAGCTTCTTCTCACTTAACTATACATTTGCTGAATGGCGTAGTCCTCGCTATGGAGGCATCTATCTTTCAGCTGATGCAAACCTTCATTATTATAATGTGGATAAGTTGTCTTTCTCAAAGTTTGATAGCCGCTTCTTAGAAGAATATGATACGCCAGATGCTTATATTTATTCAGCAACATCAGACCGAATGGTAAGCATGACGCGTGCCGTTAAGTCAATGGCTGAGAGAAAGGAGTCTGCTATGGCCGAGGTAGCTAAGGTTGGCCATGAAGATGACAATGAATCGGATGTGAAATTTACTGCTCCTGTTATCAAGAAAGATGAGGAGATAAAACAAGAAAAGGACAAAACGAAGACTGTAAAGCCTTCTATGCGTGAGAACCTCAATGAGACTGCCTTCTTCTATCCACAGTTGCAGACCGATGGGAACGGTAATGTAAGTATTAAGTTCACCCTTCCTGAGAGCTTAACAACGTGGCGCTTCATGGGATTAGCACACGATGAGGATATGAACAATGGCTTCCTTTCTGATGACATCGTGGCTCAGAAGACCTTGATGGTGCAACCTAACATGCCTCGCTTTGTCCGTATGGGTGATGAGGCGATGCTTTCTGCGCGCTTGTTCAACCTTTCTGAGAAGGATATCAATGCTAAGGCAAAGATTGAAATACTTGACCCTGCAACGGAGAAGGTGCTCTTCACGGATAGTAAGGCTGTTGTCTTGAAGGCACAGGGGGGTGGTTCGGCAACGTATAGTTTAGCTTCATTGTTGGCAAAGGACGCTAACAAGCTTACAGCTGACCAATCCTTGCTCATTGTACGCTTCATGGTTGAGGGCGGTGGGTTCTCTGATGGGGAGCAACACTACCTTTCAGTACTTCCTAATAAGGAGTATGTTACAAACACCTATCCGTTTACTCAGAATGAGGCGGGCGTTAAGACAATAGATATCAGTAAGCTCTTCCCAAAGAAGAGTACCGACCAGAAGCTTACAGTAGAGTACACTAACAACCCTAACTGGTTGATGATTCAAGCCTTACCATACATCTCTAAGGCAAATGACGATAATGCTATCAGTCTTGTTTCGGCTTATTATGCAAATTACTTGGGTAATCACATCATGAGTACTTCACCGGTGATTAAGCAGACTATTGAGCAATGGAAGAAGGAGAGCAGTAAGGAGACTTCAATGATGTCGGCTTTGGAGAAGAATCAAGAACTTAAGTCGTTGACACTTAATGAGACGCCTTGGGTGATGGAGGCAAAGAACGAAAGCGAGCAAAAACAGCAACTCGTACGTTTCTTCGACGCTAATCAGTTGCAGAACAACCTTACTTCAATCTTCAAGAAATTGAAGGATTTGCAGCAATCTGATGGTTCGTTCTCTTGGTGGCCAGAGATGAAGGGAAGTCTGTATATGACTGTTGCGGTGACAAAGACACTCGCTCGTCTGCAGAGTATTACGACTCCAACGCCAGAGCAAACGGACATGATTAAGGCTTCTTTCCGTTTTATGGATAAGAAGGTGGCTAAGTGTGTGAAGGAGATGAAGCGTTACGAGAAGAAGTATGACACTACTCTCTTCCCGTCTGATGACCTTTGTGATTATCTCTACACCAATGCTTTGTTCTATCACGATCGTTCTACAAATGATATTAAGTACCTCATTGACCGCTTGACCAAGAGGCCTACGGATTTAACCATTTATGGTAAGGCTAACACAGCAGTAATTCTTCAGCAGTATGGTAGGGTTGAGAAGGCACGTCAATACCTACAGAGTATCAAGGAATATACGGTTTATACGGAGGAGAAGGGGCGTTACTTTGATTCTAAAAACGCTTATTACAGTTGGCGTGATTATAAGATACCAACGCAGGTGGCGGCTATCGAGGCCTTAAAGGCCATCGCGCCTAACGATAGTAAGACGCTTCTCGAGATGCAGCGGTGGCTCTTACAGGAGAAGCGTACGCAGGCTTGGGACACACCATTGAACTCTGTCAATGCTGTTTGGGCCTTTACTAATAAAGGTAACTGGCTGATGCAGAACGGAGAACAAGCTACGTTGTTGCTTGACAACCAACCTTTACAGACAACACAGCCTACTGCTGGCTTGGGATATGTGAAGGTTTCGCAGCCTGTCGACATCCAATCGCCTTCCCGTCATGAGCTAACAATCAATAAGACAAGCACTGGCACCAGCTGGGGGGCGGTCTATGCACAGTTCTTCCAGGCTTCGACAGACATCTCTGCAGCCACATCTGGTATGAAGATTATACGTGAGGTGCTGGTAGATAGCGTGTCTTTCAAGAAGACTATGCACCTTAAGGTGGGTGACAAGGTGCGCATCCGCTTGACAATCATTGCTGATCGTGATTACGACTTCATACAAGTTGTTGACAAGCGTGCGGCCTGCCTTGAGCCTGTCAGCCAGTTGAGTGGTTATTGTTGGGGGTATTATATTGCTCCAAAGGACTACACCACCAACTATTACTTCGATGAGATGGCTAAGGGTAAACATGTTGTTGAGACCGAGTATTACGTTGATCGCGCTGGTGTTTACCAAACTGGAACCTGTACAGTACAGTGTGCATACGCCCCAGAGTATAGCGGACGCACTGGAGCCATGGTTATTCAGGTGAAGGAGTAGACATGTAGACGAGTAGACAAGTGTATTAGTTGACAAGTAGACAAGTCTACAAGTGAACGAGTTATTAGATAGTGAGGCGGATAGGGGGTAGTGTTTTAACTCCCTTTCAGCCGTTTCTGTGACAAGTAAAGATGATGAGTAGACAAATAGACAAGTCTACAAGTGAACGAGTTATTAGATAGTGAGGCGGATAGGGGGATATTTTCTTACCTCCCTTCCACTCCCCTCACTCTTTTATACAAATAGTAGGAATGCTTCAAATAGAGATAGATAACGGTAGTGGTTTTTGCTTTGGTGTGACCACAGCCATAAAGAAAGCCGAGGAAGAATTAGCCAAAGGGACAAAGTTATATTGCTTAGGTGACATCGTACATAACAGTATGGAGGTGGAGCGTCTGACGAAGAAAGGACTCATCACCATCAACCATGAGCAGATGCGCGAGCTTCATGATGTGAAGGTCCTACTGCGTGCTCATGGCGAGCCTCCCGAGACCTACGAGCTTGCAAGGCGTAATAACATTGAGATCATAGATGCTACTTGCCCCGTGGTCCTTGCCCTTCAGCGGCGTATCAAGACTCAGTATGAGAAGGGACGACAGTCTTCTTATATGATAACATCCAAGGGTAACAGAACTGTCAACGACCCATCAAAACTCAGACCCCTAACAGAAGGAGAAGACACGACATCTTCCTCCTCTGTTTCTCTCCCTCCTGCAGTGGGCGAGGGACAAACCCTTAGTGCGTCGTCCTCCATTGTCATCTTTGGTAAGAACGGTCATGCAGAGGTTCTCGGACTGGTTGGGCAGACCCATAGTCATGCCATTGTGATAGAGAAGTTTGAGGATGTAAAGGCCTTAGACTTCACCCATGACATTTATCTCTACTCCCAAACGACAAAGAGTTTAGATGAGTTTCATAAGATAATAGACTACATCCAGCGTCATATCTCCCCTGATGCTAAGTTCCAAAGTTTTGATACTATCTGCCGACAGGTGGCCAATCGCATGCCTAACATCTCTACCTTTGCTGCCCGTCATGACTTGATTCTCTTCGTGGCAGGCCGTAAGAGTTCGAATGGTAAGGTTCTCTTCCATGAGTGCCTAAGTGTGAATCCAAACTCCCATCAGGTTGAGAGTGCTGATGAAATCGACATGAACTGGTTTAATGGGGTAGAGACAGTAGGCATCTGTGGCGCTACGAGTACACCAAAATGGCTGATGGAGGAGTGTCGTGATGAGATACTTCGACATACGAAATGATACTTTTTTTTTATCTTTTTACGAAGAGTTTGAATGCGAAAGCTATCTTTTTATGATAGACTTTCGCATTTTTTTTGTACCTTTGCACCGTCATTCAAGATTTAATGTGGCTTTATTGCAACACTTGGGTTAGGTTTTCTCTTGAAATGACAACATACAGAGTAACATTTGTTGGGCCTTCCAACAATTATAAATGATAGAGCATATCAGTCGTTGATAATAGGTGTTTAGGGACTTATATACTCTTTGGTAATCTTTTCATAACGCTTAAAGAAGTGAGAAGGTGCCATTTCTAAGGTTAGTGTTCAATCACATCCTTTGACATCTCTGTTCCTGTTATCAAAGCGTTGTAGCACTGAAAACATTGTGCATCATTCTTGCTTGTGGGCATCCCATCACTCCTTTATTTTGGAGCATATCTCTTATTGTCCCATATTACATATATAATAGTATTCATCAAAAGTGTTGTTAATAGACTTATGAAAGAACAAAAGAGTTTCCTTGTACCTATGGCATTCTTAGGACTAATGTTTTTCACTTGTGGTTTTGCACTGGGTATTAATTCTTTATTGGTACCAGTATTGAAGGTGTCGTTAAGCGTCTCTTCCATGGAAGCGTATATGCTTATTGGTGCAACATTCCTTCCTTTCCTCATCTTTGGCTATCCTGCGGGAATATTAATCAGTAAGATAGGGTATAAACGTACGATGGCTACTGCGTTTGGAATGTTTGCCATAGCTTTCGGAGCATTTATCTTCTCGGCAGATGCAAAGAGTTTTCCTTTGTTCCTGACGGCTTCTTTTTTCTGTGGAACGGCCAACACCTTCTTACAAGCAGCTATTAATCCCTACGTTACGATATTAGGACCAACGGAGAGTGCCGCAAAGCGTATCTCTATTATGGGTATGATTAACAAGTTAGCTTGGCCAGTATCACCTCTGTTTATTGCTCTCTTTGCAGGAGCCTCAGGCAGTGTTGCTATAGATGACTTAGGTAAACCCTTTGCTGTGATTATCTTTCTTTTCATTGCTTTGGGTGTTGTGGCGCTTTTATCACCATTACCAGAGGTCAAGGCCGCTGGTGAGGATAGCAGTGAAACAGATGAGATTGACCAAGAGGTGTCTGCTTATGCGAATAGTAAAAAGTCTGTTTTCCAGTTTCCACATTTGGTTCTTGGCGCTATTGCCATCTTCTTTTATGTTGGTGCAGAGACCATCGTCTTGGGTACACTGATTGATTATGCAAACGAGTTAGGGCTTGCTCATCCAGAGAACTACTCTTGGATAACACCGATTAGTATTAGTATTGGATATATAGCGGGAATTATCCTTATCCCTAAGTATCTTTCTCAGACACGTGCTTTACAGATATGTTCGTTCGTAGCCTTGCTGGGCACTGCCCTTGTCGTTCTTCTCCCAGGGGTTTATAGTATCTTTAGTGTTGGTGTCATGGCCTTAGGCTGTTCACTGATGTGGCCTGCTTTTTGGCCTTTAGCACTGATGGATTTGGGTAAGTTCACCAAGAAAGGGTCGTCACTCTTAACCATGGGACTTATCGGTGGAGCAGCTATTACAGTGTTGTTTGGCCTCTTAAAGGATGTTTCAGATGCTCGATATGCCTATGGTCTTTGCTTTGTATGCTTTGGCTATATTATGTTTTATGCTTTCAAGGGCTATAAGTTGCGTTAACAGAATATCGTCTGAAAGTGCTTTAAGTTCCTACACAACAAGTTCTTGATCAGACGCTTAACTATAGGCTTATAGCACATCATAATCTTTAGAAGTATTAGATTTGCGGGATTACCTTTACGGAGGTAGTCCCGTTTTTGATGGTTCTTTCATTCTAAGTGCACAATCTCTTTCATGCGACAACCTTATAGAAGGCGCTGCTATAAGCTACCTTCTCGGGTGCGAATAGGCCACTACTCATTCTGTGAAAACCTCTGAGGAATGAACCTTCAGATAACTTTCTTAATTCATGAAAATATGTGACAAAAACACACAGGTTTGTCCTTAAATCAAGACAATATCATCTGTAAAAACGAACTTCGTAACTTGTAATATATCAGCATATTACATACTCTGTTGAAGAAGACGCCTTTCTTGCCTCAAGAAGGGCGTCTTTTGCATGCAAGAAGGGTATGTTCTTGAACGCAGAAGGGCCCCTTCTTGAACGTAGAAGGGCGTATACTGGTTTCAAGAGGGGCGAAAATTATTGACAAGCCGTTGAGGAGTTAAAGAGTAGAAAGAGTAAAAAACGAGGGAAGACAACAACATCTACCCTCGCTACATCTGTGTATTACGACCTGTTCGATACATACTCCTCGCACAGATAATCAGCCGTTAACACTATGAAAAACCCTTGTGTCGCCACTTGAAAAGCCCATTGAACCTAATAACTAACCTCGATTGAGGCTGGATAAACACGATAAGGGTCGTAGTACTCGGTGCAACTATTTATCATGTCTTGCAGGTTTGGCTTCACTGTCTTTCGATAACATTCCTGTCCATTGACGATGACTGTCACGGGCTTAGCCATGTTTACGAGCTCATTGTTCAGATAGATACGTAGCTGTCCACCCTTTGCTATGGTGTAGTTACGGTTGAATTTCATTTCAATTCCCCATTGTTTGTCGCGTTCAACAGCGGTATATTCCACCTCTCGAATACTTATTCTCACCACGTTATTATGGATAGTCATGTCGTAGTAGGTGCGATTCTTCGTAGGAGAAGCTATCACTTGAAGATTGTAGAAACCTGACCGATGCCGCCCATCCATCTCGTAGTCCTCCCAAAGAACAGTCTTTGGATAGGGGTTACGGACAAAGTTTTTCAGCCAAGGGGTAGTGAGGTCATAATTAATATGGTGTTGCATCCCTGGCAGAAGATTGATGCGATGAACAAAGAGCGGCCGCTTGTCGGCATCCATGGGGCGTGCCAACTGTGCCGAATCGAAGGCCACTTGCGTGTAATAAGTCAGTATGTTACGGTAGAATCCAGTGTCGTCTGCCCCTGTAAGGAATGAGAACCCCATGTTAGCACAGTTCTCTATCGGTGCATTCTTCAGTGGTTCGCCTCCTGCCATAGGCCCCGCTGCAGCCCAGTAGTCGGCATAGAACGAGGCAAGACGCTGACTGCCGTAGCCTCCCTCAGATATTCCGAAGACATAAAGGCGGTTGGCATCGACATTGCCCTCGGCGAGTGCTTGTCGGAGAAGGCGTTCCCAAGCAAATTGCTTAGCCACCTGCCACCAGCGATAGTAGTCGCCCTCGTTAGGAATCTGTGGGATGAAATAGAGCGAAGGGCCGTCTTTGAACCTGTTGCCTAAGGCAAGTCCGGTAGACCATTCTTGTTCTTTCGGACCAGAACCATGCAGGTAAAGGAACAAGGGTAGCTTTCCCTCGCTGCTTCCCTTCCATCCGTAATAGTAGGGCATGACCGCATCTTTCTCCAAAGCCACAGGCAGGTGCCATGAAGCCTTCACCCCTTTCCGTAAGTCCTCGGGCTTGGCAAGTTTTTCTTCCTTCAACGCCTGATTGGCTTCACACCATGCCGTCCACACCATCTTTTGGTTTTCAGCAATCTCATTAGCCTTCATCCCTTGTTGTATAGACGTCGTGTAAGGTCGGTTACGTTGGTAGGTCTCCTTGCTCTTCAGCTCCTCGTCCTGTTTTGTTTTGAGTGTTTGTAGGAAATAGTTCTTCACCTTCTCCTGCATATTTCGTCCTTGTGCGTGAGCGATGTGCGTGTTTGCAGAGAGCGCAAACAGCAAGCCCACAGCTATAATAAAGTGATTGGTCTGTCTCATTTTACGACTTTGTATCTTCAATGTATTTGTTTGTTAGGGTTCAGTCCCTTGTAAGATTTAGCTTTGCAGACAAAGGTAAGCATTTTCAAAGGACTGTGCAAGTGTTCTTAAAAGAATGAGGCCTCACCCTTGACCTGCTCCGTTTGGAGATGGGTTGGGGTGAGGCTCTCTCGCTCTTTCGGGTGTCGACGGCGTTTGTTCAGTCTGTCGTCGTTCACTCCTATGTCTTTTCTTTTATTGTCAGCCTAACCTTGTTCACGCTGTAACCTTCCCATACCCGGCCCGTTTCGGTCGAAACCAGGACCATCCTTTGGTTTCGGCATAGCGTTCTTACCACCAAAGAGGTTCAATCGGTAGGTTGCTCTCAGCATGATATAGCTGTTGATACTATTGTATTCTGTATCCGTACGGCTCACAGAGTTGATGACACGTGAGAGATTGCTCTGCTGACGAAGGATGTCATAGAACTGCAAGCTGAAGGTCAGTGCGTTTCCTTTTAGCATACTCTGTGATATTTGTGCATTCCAGAGTAGCTCGTTAGTGTTCAATGAAGCGTCGCTATAACCACGTCGACTGTTCTGGTGGAGATCGGTCGAGATGCTCATGTTCCATGGTAGGTTAAGACTCAGCGTACCACCATAAGCGAACTGCCATGTGCGTAGGTTGCTCATACTCTGCAGGTTGTTCTTCGTGTTAGTATAGTCTACTGACCCGTCTAACTCTAACTCCAACCACGATGTACGATAACTTGCAGCAAGTCGTTCAGCTAAGTTAAGCGACTTCGTGATATTCTTGTCTAAGCTACTTGTACGGTTCAGCTGTAGATAGCTGACGTAGCGGTTGAAGTTAGCACGGCTGAAGCTATGGATGTTCCATACGCCAGCTGAGTCGATACTCATGTTATACATCAGTCCTGCATCAGCTCCCCAGTTGCCATTCACATTGACAGGCTGTATCGTACGAGCACCTGTGACAGCATCGTAGGTGACACTGTTTCCTATGGCGTTTCGGGTTGTTGAGAAGTTTGCAAAGGTCATCAACGCCTGCGCATGACTCTGCTTATAGGTGTTATAGAACAAGCGGAAGTTATTGGTGAAGGCTGGTTTCAGACCAGGATTACCAATTGAGATGTTCTGTGGGTCGGTGTTGTCGACGATACTAAGCAGCTGACTCATTGTTGGTTGAGCGATCGTACCCCTATAGTTGATACGTAGGTTGCTCTGCTCACTGAACTTATAACGGAAGTCGAAGGTAGGACTCCAGTTGAATACCGTGCGTGCTGTGTCGACATGTACACCGAGGTAATCCTGCATGTAAGTGGAGTGTTGTGGTTGAAACATTACTCCCACGTTCATCTTCCATTTGTCGCGTATCATCCTCATCATCACTTGCATGTCGTGAGTATAGGTGCGATACTCAGAGTTTCGACTCAAGTTATTATCAAGGTAGTTGCCCAATGGGTTGGTCAACAAGCCGAGATAGTTGTCCCATGAACGGTAGGCAGGTTTCAAGCTACCGAACGTTCCTGATGGTAAAGCCGACAGATCGTAAGTGTCGCGGTCGCTCTTTGAGAAGCCATACTTAAACTGGTAGCTGAATTGCAAGTAAATCTTGCGGGCTATTGGCTCGCTGTAAGTAGCCTGCAAGGCGTAGTCCCAGCTCTTTGTCGGCATGAGGTTGTAACGGTAAGCACGGTAGGTAGAGTCGTTACCGAGAGCGTCCTGTAACTGAAAATACTGAATGTCTTGCGTTGAGAACGTCTTAGAGTCCGAATTACTATAGTTGGCATCTGTGCGCAAGGTGACGTTTCGTCCGTTGCTGGAGAGCTTGCGGTTCACCTGTAACATAGCTCCCAAAGCAGTGGTGTTACCATAGCTGATGGTCACGTTACGCTGTGTGTTCACCATCACGCCAAGCCCTTTCAGCTGTGCGATAGCGGCCGTTGACAATGGATCGTCAACCGTTTCGTAGGGGTCGGCATTGTAGGCTGCAGACGAACTAACGACTTGTCCGTCGCTCTTACTTAGTCGGAAATTTGGTCGGAACATAATGTTCCATACAGAGTCGGGACGCCACTCGAGTCTGAAACGCCCATCCCAAGAGTTGCTTCTGGTGTATTCTTGTGACAAGCGGTTCGCAAATGAGCCTTGTCGTGCTACGAAGTTCTCACTCGCTATACGTGTGTTTAGGTCGCCATCAGCGTGGTTCCAGCGCACACTACCGTCCCATTGTAGGGTCTTACCATTGTCGTAGTTCATGTTCAGACCCACCATCTTGGTTGCGTTCAGACCTTGACGCACACCACCGAAGCCGCCACGTGGACCACCACCGAAGCCCATGTCGTTGACATTATTGGCTGATGCAAAGCCCATCATACGGAATTTATTATTGAAGTAAGCGCCCATCGCCTTCTCTGAATAGCGGTTTTGCGTACCGATACCGAGGTCGATATTAGAGAAGAGACCCTTGTTCATACCCGACTTGATACCGAAGTCGAGTACTGTCGACTCGTTTCCGTCATCAATACCAGTAACTCTACTGAGGTCACTCTTCTGGTCGTAGGCCTTAATCGTTTGTATGATAGAGGTAGGAAGGTTCTTCATTGCGGTCTTGGTGTCGCCCACCATGAACTCTTTTCCATCTACAAGAATCTTCTTAACCTCCTTACCATTAATCTTAATCGTACCGTCGCTTGACACTTCCGCACCCGGTAAGCGTTTTACGAGGGCCTCGATAGTGGAGCCTTCAGGCACTCGATAGGCCGAAGCATTATACTGAAAGGTATCGGCTTTAACGACTACTTTCGGTGCACTGGCCACTACCTTCACCTCTTTCAATGTCCTTGTGTCTACTTGGAAGTCTAATTGTCCCACCGAGACATCCTGCTCGTTGGCAATAGTAATGTTTTGGAAAATAGTCTTGTAGCCTACATACGATGCCTTTAAGATGTAGCGTCCGTTATTAGGGGCCGTAATCTTAAAGCTTCCTGCTTCGTCTGATGTGGCACCAACGACGTAGCTACTGTCCTGCTTCAGCAGCTGAACAACAGCAAAAGGTACCTTTTCTTTTAACTCTCCATCGTAGAGAGATCCCGTAATTGTCCTGTTCTGTGCCAGTATCGATATAGAGCCAGACAGCAAAAGAACAAACGTCAACAGTCTTTTTACCATAAGTTTATTGTTAAATTCTTAATCTTGTTGTCGCACGATAAGTATGATGATGAAAATAGAATAAGGTTTAATGAGATATAAATAATTTATTAAAAAAGTTGTTGTGCGGTGGGTTGTAGGATCTGAATGAGACTTCTTAGTGCGGGAAAATGCTGTGAGTTATCCTCTGAAAGGGTTGCACATAGAGTGAGCAATGTGCGCAAAAACGTGACAGATAGTATTAAAGTGTGTGAAATATCAGCGTGTTTCTATGTTTTCGTAAGCTGAAAAAGCTTATTTTTGTATTGTGAACTATAGAGGAGAAGCTTATGAAACAGAACATTATTATATCCAAACAGTTCAAGAGTGAACTGGCGACAGCGATCTCTGAGTGCGAGAAAGACAAGATATTTGTGCTTGTTGATGAGACGACACGTGAGTTGTGTTGGGAGCTTATCAAGGATGATTTCTGTCTAAAAGAGGCTCAAGTGATTACGATTGGGACGACAGATAGCAATAAGACGCTCGATACCTTGGTGGCTGTATGGGAGGCCTTACAGCAGGGAGGGGCTACGCGTCACTCGCTGTTGATAAACCTTGGTGGTGGTATGGTGACCGACCTTGGTGGCTTTGCGGCATCAACATTCAAGCGGGGCATTAACTTCATTAATATTCCTACAACGCTTCTTGCGATGGTTGATGCCAGTGTTGGCGGCAAGACGGGTGTGAACTTCGGTGGATTGAAGAATGAGATTGGGGTCTTCAATGAGGCGAATACGGTTATTCTTAACACTGATTGGCTTAAGACACTCGACGCTGCTAATATCCGCAGTGGCTATGCTGAGATGCTAAAACATGGTTTGATTGCTGATGAAAAGATGTGGGCTGAGTTAATAAACTACAACCTTGCTGAGCCAGACCTGCTGTTGTTGAGTGGAATGTTGGGTAGAAGCGTATGCGTAAAAGAACGTATTGTGGAGGAGGACCCGCACGAGAAGGGTATTAGAAAGGCCCTTAACCTTGGGCATACCTTTGGTCATGCGTTCGAGGCATGGGCTTTGGAGCATCGTCCCATCCTTCATGGATATGCTGTAGCCTTTGGTTTGATAGCTGAATTATACCTCTCTGTAGTGAAGACGGGTTTTCCAACAGAGCGTATGCGGCAGACTGTCAGTTTCATTCGTACGTATTATGGTGCGCTGCCCATCACCTGTAACGATTATGCAAGGCTCATTGAGCTGATGCATCATGATAAGAAGAACCGTGGAAATGAGATTAATGTCACACTCTTAGGGGGTATTGGCGACATCCGTATCAACCAGTCTGTTAGCGAGGAAGAGGTGAAAGAGGCCCTTGACTTTGTGAGGGAAGGGTGTTAGATATTGGATGTTAGGTGTTTAATGTTAGGTGTTGATGAAGTGTTTTGTTGGGTGTTAGGGGGTGTTGGGTGATGATTGTTAGGTGTTGATGATATGCTTTGTGAAGTATTAGGTGTATAATATTAAGTATTAAAGCCGAGTTGTAGTAATTGCCTATAAAATACCCACTAATACAAATATTGTTCGTCTTCTTATGGCAGATAGGGCTCCCCTCCTTCGGAGGGGTCGGGGGAGGTCCCCCATTTCCTACACCCCTTCTTCCTCCGATTTATCCACTTCACTCTTCGGCTGTTCGGGTTGGTCGCTTGGAGTGTCTAATTGTGTTGCCTTATTGATACGCATCCTACTCATGTTATCGATGGTTACGTCTAAGGGAACATACTCGTCGCTCTTTGGGTCAGGAGAGCCAACACTTGCTCCGAAGTATAGTTTGTTGCCCTCAGCTCGGTCGAACATGAAACCTATCAAGGCTCCGTTCTTAGCGTACTGATTGTCGGTAAACTCTCTGAAATCGTCTTTTGTAAGCGTACGGTCGTAGAATGATGAACCATCCGAGCGTAGTATCTGTACTTGAAACTTGTTGTCATAGTATTTGCGGCCGTCCTCGTCACTTACAGTAGATAGTGATTTATCTGCAAAACGATGTATGCGAATTGTATAGGTAGCACCCATCCACTCCACTTTCTTCTCATACTTGAATTCATCCATAGCCTTTGTACCACTCGGCACATGAGGTTTTGGAGCTATCTTAGTGATGATATCGTTTGATTTTCTTTCTTGCTTGCAAGCCGTAACACCCAAGAGTAGTAGGCTCAAGCTTATGATGTGTAATATATTTCTTGTCATAATACATGATTCTTGTAGGCAAATTTACGTATTTTCTTTGAACCTTGCAAGGATGAACAATAAAAGATAGCTTTACAGAGGGATTAGGGTTGATGGATTGCTCGGCTATTTCTACGGGCGAGTGCTTGGTGAGGTGAGGCTTCTATTGGCTGTAAGGTTCTGTGTTATCGGTTGACTTAATGTCTCTGTGAAATGCTGTGTGTTCTGTTATTCTGTGTTATTCTGTGAGAAATAGAACGCACCCACTCGATGAGATAATGCCTATGAGATTTGCTGGGGAGGTTTATCTCTCACAGAACTCACAGATTTAACAGAACATTATAGCGCACAGTTTCAAACCCACAGAAGGCCTCCGGCATACAGAGAACACAGAGGCCTCACCCCCAACCCCTCTCCGAATGGAGAGGGGAGTAGTATGTGAGGTTACCCCTATTAGGCTGCTGATAGGAGGAGAAGACATACGAATCATGTGGAGGACATGTAGGGGTATCTCGGTAATCACTCCCCTCTCCATTCGGAGAGGGGTGGGGGGTGAGGCTTCTGTTGGCTGTAAGGTTCTGTGTTATCGGTTGACTTAATGTCTCTGTGAACCCTTGTGTGTTCTGTTCTTCTGTGTAAATCTGTGAGAAAAAACACGCTGAGGCACTCCTACAAGACTTCTAATAAAGGACAATGCGAAGCCTATATCCACTCTATAGGGGTATCTCGGTGATTACGCCCCTCCCTTTTGGGGAGGGGAAGGGGGAGGGGCCAGCTGGGGCCGGGGGATGTGCTGTTGCGGTGATCACTCCCCTCTCCATTCGGAGAGGGGCTGGGGGTGAGGCTAAAAGGGCGTCTTCTTCGTTTGAGAACATGCCCTTCTTGCATGCAGAAGACGCCCTTCTTGAGGCAAGAAGGGCGTCTTCTACAACGTTGTTTGTAATAGCTTGATTTGTTGACTATTATGAGTGTGATAAAAGGAGATGATATATGCTTATTTTGCAGATACTTACTTTAATAGTATGTAATGATTTTTTACGATGTTATTGATTATCCTGAACGGTGGAGACATTACCGATTTTTCTCATGTGGAGATGTTGATAAATAGGGTGGACACGTCCCATATTTTTTTATTAGTAGTCCTATAAAGAGCAACCTCACCCCCTGCTCCCCTCTACAATCAGAGAGGAAGCGGGGGTGAGGTTGCCCTTTATAGGGATAGACCCACTACTAAGTTTGATTTAGATACAATCCTTTAGTAACTGAATAAACCGCTCTTCGCCCAATCCTGAACGTTCAGCAGCAGTGCGGACAGTGGCCTTCTTGAGTATCAACTTACCTAATGGCGTGTTCAGCATCTTGAAGGATGGATAGCGAGCAGCAAGTTCCTTCTTTAGATGAGGATAAACTTCAAAGAGGTCTTTCAAGCGTGTGTCTGAAGTTATCTCTATCTGCTTGTCTGGTTGAGCAGTAGGTGCATCGTTGTTTTCATCGTCGGTAGCGGTGGTGGTTGATGCGTTTTCCTCCTCTTTACCAGCCCATGTCAGCAAGGTCTGTGAGCCAGTCAGTTCACGGATATGCGTACAGTCTTGCATCATTTCGAGTACGCCACGGAAGCGACCTTGCTTATCGCGCACAGCAAAGTAGACGATATAGAGGAACACTTCAGGCTTGTTAATCCAAAACTCAGCCTTGTCTTGTTCGCCACTACGGAACTTTGCAACAATCTCCTCAACGATGTGTACGCTCTTACGAGGGTGGCAGTTAGATACCTGTCGACCGATGACATTCTTCGATCTTGGGAAGATGCGGTGGTCAGTATCAGAATAGAACTTCACCAACTCGTTCTCGTCTACGAAGGAGATGTCGATTGGCAGGTGCTGATAGATGAGGTTGATTTGCTCTAAGGTAAGCTTACCTGTAGCCACATCCAACTCCTGCTGTGGTCCTGCTGAGTAACCATACTTACTGAGTAGGGCTTGGAGGTCTTCTGCAAAGCCTTCTTTAGGTGTTGAATGGTGGGTGTTGGGTGATGATGGAGTGTCCACAGTGAAGAAAGCAAAACCAATCTCTTGGTCGCCTGCCTTCATGTCCTCAAACTCTTCCGCAGATATAAGTGCGTAAGAAGTAGGGTAGAGAATAGTCTCTTCCTTCTCCATCAAGTCGCGTGCATTGGCTATTAACTCACTTTGAGCAGCGATGAAGGCCTCCTCGTCGTTAGCCTCTAAGAGTCGCAGCGACTCCTTGATCTCATCACGGATAATGTCGTCAAAGTTCCACATCGTCGTTGTTGGGCGGTCGAAGCCCTTCTTCTCCAAGAGAGGATAGAGTTGGTTCTGCTTACGTTGGTAGTGGATAGGATACTGACGTATCTGGTCGTAGAGCTCTAACCACTGGTTCTTTATCATCGGATACTGTATGAGGTCCTCAACAGCAAGGAGCAGGCGACGCATCTCGTCGTTCTCTTTATAATAATGTGAAAGCGGGTGGTCCTCTGGTACATCTGGTCGACTATAATCCATGAAGCCCTCTACGAGTTCAATAATCTTGCGCATGTCGGCACGTATACACTCATCGTCCTCACGTGATTTCATGTTTTGTTCGATGAAGGCAAGGTGATAAGGGCGTATCTTCCCTACCTTTGTCTTCATCTGCTCACGTGCCTCTTCTAACGAGAGCTGTCCTGTCTCGTACTTTTCCTCCAGTTCAAGCATTGCTTGCATCTTCTCCATTTCAATCTTAGGGAGAAAGTCTTTCATCTTATTTGCCATAACTCTGTTACTGATTTTATTATTTTCTAATGCAAAGATACTGTGTTCTTGGGAAATAGGAGGATAACAAATGTTACCTAATAAAGTTAAATAATGATAATTTGTCGTTTGTGTTGATGTGATGTTTAGTCTGATAAATATTTTCTCCTTCTATTATTTCCATTCTTCCTTATAATTTGTTATCTTTGCCATAGTTTCATTGGATAAATTATTTTACGGACAATTTATGGCCTTTCATTTTCGAGGGATATATATCACTTGTAGATATGATTTATCTTAAAAAGGATTTATAACAATGGGGATAGATAATGTCTTGAACAAAATACTGCTAATAGAACATGGTTTTCAGCATATTATTGATGGGGCTGACGAGGTGGTTTCCACGTATCCGAAAGAACAATGTTTTGAACTTGCACTCACGTTGTTTAAACACACAGCCTATCAAGCCCGAATGTTGGCAACAACAATATTGGGCAGATTGGCAACAGAAGATAATAACGCACTTCGTTTTCTGAAAGAGCGAGTAAGCACTGATGAGAATTGGCGAGTGCAGGAAATGCTTGCAAAGGCTTTCGATGAAGTTTGTCGACACAGAGGGTATGAAGTTTCTTTACCTCTCATAGAGGAATGGATAACAGACGATAATCCAAATGTTATCCGTGCTGTAACTGAGGGATTGAGAATTTGGACAAGTCGCCCATACTTTAAAGAAAATCCTTCAGTGGCTATTGCTATAATTGCTAAGCATAAGGCACATGAAAGCGAATATCTTCGGAAATCTGTAGGAAATGCTTTAAGAGATATAAGCAAGAAGCACGCAAAATTGGTATGGCAGGAAGTGGAGCGATGGGATTTATCCAATCCTCGAATTTCGTTTACTTACAAACTTGCAGCCAAGCTACTAAAATGAATGTTACAATGAGTAAAGCCATTCTTTTTATTTTCTCTGGACTACCAGCAGCTGGCAAATCCACACTTGCAAGATTTTTAGTAAAAGAGTTTGGAGCTGTTTATCTGCGTATTGATACTATAGAACAAGGATTGAAAGATCTATGTCGTATCAATGTTGAGGGAGAAGGCTATCGATTGGCATATCGTATGGCAACCGACAATCTGCAATTGGGCAACAATGTCGTGGCTGATTGTTGTAACCCTATTGGGGACAAGGCTTGATACCTAAAGCCGTAAACGAATTGCTTCGGTATGCGTTTGAGGATTTAGGGAGAACTACAGTTTGGTGTGGGTACTACGATGGCAACGAGAAATCGAAACGAGTACAAGAGAAATGCGGATTCGTTTACAGCCATACAGAAGATAATAAGCCTGTTCCACTGTTGAATGAGGTTCGTACAGAGCATTTTACTAAAATCACTTTAGATGATTGGAGGAAACTGCATCGGTAGTTTGAAATAAATTATAAGAGAGGTTATGACAAAAATAAACTTAATAATTATGCTTTTCCCTGTCGTATTTATGATTCACGAATACGAGGAAATTATTATGTTTAGGCGTTGGATTGACAGGAATAGGGAAGAATTGAGAAAACGATTCCCTAAAGTCGAATCTTTTTTTACTCGACAAGGACCTTTCGATTATTCCACTTCCACCTTTGCCTTTGGAACTGCTCACGAGTTCATACTTGTTTCTGTTGTTTCGTTTTGCTCGGTTTGGACAGGTCAGTTTCAATTGTGGTTTGCTGCATTGATAGGATATTCCGTTCACTTGTTAATGCATATCGTACAGTGGGTTGTATATCGAAAGTATGTGCCGGTTATCATTACAAGCCTCCTAACATTACCTTACTGCATCTATTCTTTTATTGAATTCTCAAAAGTAACAGTTCTATCCTTCTCGCAAATGGTTTTATGGGCAGTTATTGGTATTGTCCTTACCGTACTAAGCGTGTTTTCTGCATTCTTCTTTATGGATAGGTTTCAACGTTGGGAAAAAGGTAATCAATAAGAAATCAATAAGAAATGAATGATGGAAGATTATTATAAGATAAACAAAGAAGCGTGGAATGCAAGAACAAAAATTCATTTGCATTCTTCTTCATAAATTTATTACCTTTGCCATAATTTCTATGTAATATTCATAGCATTATGATTAAGTTTCGCAAAAGCATTATGTATAAGGGTAATAATTATACCAGAATTGTTGGAAAAGAATATGATAACGAGAACATTGTTTTGCACTGATATTCTTCTGTAATTCATTAAAAATAGTTGAGATTATGACTTGTAATGTGACAGAAATTCGGATTATATTCAGATTATTTGTAACTTTGCAAACAGATATATCAAAGTTGATAAAGTTATGAAAGGATTAGGAATTAGTGCTAAGAACTGCTATCTGCTTATTAATTGTAGGATAAGGATTAATTCCATCTAAATAAACTTGTTAAATTATTATGAAGCAAAAGAAACATTATGAAGGATTGACCGACACAGAGGTGTTGAAGAATCGTGAGCAATATGGGGCTAATGTATTAACGCCTCGAGAGAAGGAACCACTATGGAAACAGGCTATCCTTTTGGCTACAAGTATTGCATTCTACTTTGAACTGAAAGCAGATAAAGAGTTCTCTATCCTCAACCAAGCGAATGATGAGGAAGAGGTTGAGGTGATAAGAAATGGTAATGCGACGACAGTTGCTAAGAAAGATATTGTTGTTGGCGATGTTGTCATTATCAATACAGGATCAGAAATACCAGCAGATGGTAGGCTTCTCGAGGCTATTTCGCTTCATGTTGACGAGTCAACGCTGAATGGAGAGAGTGTTCCTGCTTATAAATCAGTAAAAGAAGAGGAGTTTGACAAGGATGCCTCCTACGCTACTAACCAAGTATTGCGTGGTACGAAGGTGATGGAAGGACATGGCATCTTTGTGGTTGAGGCTGTAGGCGATAGTACTGAAAATGGTAAGGTGTTTGAGGCTGCGCAAATAGACGATAGCGTGAAGACACCGCTTAGTGAACAGCTTGACGGACTGAGTGAGCTTATTACGAAATTAAGCTATGTCTTTGCAGGATGTATCATAGTAGGTAGATTGAACGTGTTCTTCCATTGGCAACCAATTGTTTGGACGTTGAGTATTCCTACGTTAATATTCTTCTGGCTTGTTATCAAGAAGTTTGAGGGATGGAAATGGTTTGTTAATACGTTCATAACGATTGGCTATTTCCTTATCTTAATGGCTTGTGTTGTCGTGTTCCATATAATGCTTCTTCCTGAAGAGAGTATGACGGGCTTGTTGGCGCATACGCTGAATACAATGATGATTGCCGTTACCTTGATTGTTGTGGCTGTACCAGAGGGTCTTCCAATGGCTGTGACGTTGAGCTTAGCCTATAGTATGCGAAGGATGATGAAGACGAATAATCTCGTGCGTAAGATGCATGCTTGTGAGACGATGGGAGCAACGACTGTCATCTGTACAGATAAGACGGGTACGCTGACACAGAACCAGATGCGGGTTTATCAGACGCAGTTCTATGCCCTGGATAAGCAACAATTGGATGAGAGTCTGGCTGCACGTTTATTGATGGAGGGGATATCGGTTAACTCTACTGCATCTTTGGATTACTCGGAAAAAGACAAACCTAAGGTATTGGGGAGTCCTACTGAAGGGGCTTTGTTGCTGTGGCTGAATGATCATCAGATATCTTATAGAGAGATAAGAAGTAATGTGCAAATCGTTGAGGAGCTACCGTTTACTACGGAAAGGAAGTATATGGCTGTGCTCGTCAAGTCTACGCTGATGGAAGGAAAGCAAATCCTCTATGTGAAGGGTGCTCCTGAGATTGTCTATGGACTCTGTAAACAGACGGATTGTGATGTTACGAAAGAGGATATCGAACGACAGTTGGAAGAGTATCAGGAGCAGGCTATGCGTACGCTGGGCTTTGCTTATCAGATTGTTGATGGTAAGGAGGATGTGTTTAAGGAGGGAAGAGTAGTGGCTGATGGCCTTATCTTCCAAGGGATTGTCGCTATCAGCGACCCTGTTCGTGATGATGTCCCTGCTGCTGTGGCTGAATGTATGAAGGCGGGGATTGCTGTGAAGATTGTGACAGGCGATACTTCAAGGACTGCTAAGGAGATTGGACGACAGATAGGACTGTGGATAAGCAGCGATTCGGATAAGAATATTATTACAGGACCAGAGTTTGCGGCTCTTTCTGATGCTGAACTTGATAAACGAGTGGAGGACTTGAAGATTATTTCTCGGGCTCGTCCGCTGGATAAGAAACGACTGGTAGAATCGTTGCAGCGGTGTAATGAGGTAGTTGCCGTTACAGGTGATGGCACGAATGACGCTCCTGCATTGCAGGCGGCACATGTGGGACTCTCTATGGGCGATGGTACGTCGGTGGCTAAGGAGGCTTCGGATATTACGATTATCGATAACTCTTTTAGTAGTATCGGTAAGGCGGTGATGTGGGGTCGTTCGCTCTATCAGAATATACAACGGTTCTTACTCTTTCAGCTTACAGTTAATGTTGCGGCTTGTTTCCTCGTCCTTGCTGGTGCTTTCATGGGTACGGAATCTCCGCTGACAGTGACGCAGATGTTGTGGGTGAACCTTATCATGGATACTTTTGCGGCTATGGCACTGGCTTCTCTGCCTCCGTCTGAAAGGGTGATGAAGGATGCTCCGCGTGACCGTAATGCCTTTATTATCAGCCGTTCTATGGGCTGGAATATTCTTGGTGTCGGTGGCTTCTTCTTTGTGATGCTGTTGGCTTTACTTTATATCTTCGAACATGCTGATATTACGGCATTAAAGGATATTATCCATCTGCAGCTTGGTAGCACTAATGGACTTAGCCCGTATGAATTAACTTTACTCTTTACTATCTTTGTTATGACGCATTTCTTCTATCTGTTTAATGCTCGCGCATTTGAAACAGGACGTAGTGCTTTGCATTTCAAAGGGTGCCGAGGATTGCTCTTTATCGTCATGATTATTCTTATCGGACAAATTGCTATGGTGGAACTGCCTATCTTGCAGAAGTTCTTTAACATTGCTAAGGGGGGATTGTCATTGGAGGATTGGATTATTATCATGCTTGGCTCTTCTTTGGTTCTATGGGTTAGAGAGGCTTGGCATCTGATAAAGCCTAAAAAGAAATAGTATGGCTGTAATGTCAATCTTGGCTTAATTCGGTCGTGAAAGGATGACGATCGGGACAAGAGGCTTATTTTTTGCAAGAAAGGGATGTGTATTATATAATAAGGTGTAACGCCGTTTAATTCGCTCCTAACGAAGAAAAATTAAGTTTTTGATAAAATTTTCTCTCAAAACATTTGGAGGTTACAGAGAAAGTCTATACCTTTGCACTCGCTTTACAAAACAAGCCACCTGGCAAGTTAACGTAAGCAACAATGAAAGAAAGAGTTCTTTGAAAAGATTTACATAAACAGAGAAGTAGTACAAGAAGCGTCTGTCTGACATTATTTGTCATTCAGATGGGTAAAAGAAACGAACCGATCAATTCGTTGTTCCTGCTTTTGAGGCATCGCCTCAAAATACTGTAGAACAAAAGAATAGGTGCTTTTTACTTGATACTTTTAGGATAAGCGTTCTGAAACAGAGATTACTCGGTGAAGCGTTTGGGTCAATATGGTATCCATTATCATTAATCACCCATCACTTATCACCAAAACATATTTTACAATGGAGAGTTTGATCCTGGCTCAGGATGAACGCTAGCTACAGGCT
>QWCW01000183.1_pt1 | contig 26015 bp, 26 predicted proteins | sample 1972691 | NCBI WGS metagenome assembly QWCW01 (sample SAMN09866698, study PRJNA288562) | Human oral metagenome isolate pre2_saliva, whole genome shotgun sequencing... | reverse complement strand
TAGTTTCTGCAGCGGCAGCGATGCAAGCTGCTGGCGGTTTAGATTATATGATCAAACTCGCAACCAACATTTTACGCCGTAATCCGAAATATATTACCTTTATTGCACCGCTTGTAACTTGGACTTTCACCGTATTAGCTGGTACAGGTCACGTAGCTTATTCTGTATTACCAGTAATTGCTGAAGTGAGCCGTCACAATGGTATTCGCCCAGAACGTCCACTTTCTATGGCAGTAATCGCATCACAATTTGCAATTGTAGCAAGCCCAATTGCAGCAGCAGTTGTAGCAGTTGTTGCTTTCCTTGAACCACAAGGTATTCACTTAGGTGATGTATTGATGGTAACTATCCCATCTACATTATTAGGGATTTTCCTTGCATGTATTTTTGTGAATAAAATGGGTAAAGAATTAAAAGATGACCCAGAATATTTACGTCGTTTAAGCGATCCAAAATACGCAGATATTTTTGCTTCTCAAACCAGCAATAAAGAAATCGAAATCAGCAAAACTGCAAAAGTTTCTGTTTCTCTCTTCTTATTTGGTGCATTATTAGTGGTAATCATGGGTGCAATGCCTTCACTTCGCCCAGTATTTGACGGCAAACCAATGGGTATGGCTCATACTATTGAAATTATCATGTTATCAATCGGCGCATTGATTATTATGACTTGCAAACCTGATGGTACTGCTATCACTAAAGGTTCTGTATTCCATGCAGGGATGCGTGCAGTAATCGCTATCTTCGGTATCGCATGGTTAGGTGATACGTTAATGCAAGCACATATGACTGAAGTAAAAGGCTTAGTGGAAGGTTTAGTTCATACTGCACCATGGGCGTTTGCTTTTGCATTATTCGTGCTTTCTGTATTAGTTAACAGCCAAGGTGCGACCGTTGCAACATTATTCCCGCTTGGTATTTCATTAGGTATTCCAGCACCTGTTTTAATCGGGGTGTTTGTGGCAGTAAATGGTTACTTCTTCGTGCCAAACTATGGTCCGATTATTGCATCTATCGACTTTGATACCACCGGTACAACCAGAATCGGTAAATACATTTTCAACCATAGCTTTATGTTACCAGGCTTATTAAGCATGGCATTCTGTTTAGCCTTCGGTCTATTATTTGCAAATATTTTATTGTAATTGACCGCTTGTCAAACAATCAGGGGCGGATTTCCGCCCCTTTTCTGTATCTAAAATTGCTTCCGTTAGCCTTTCAATGACTTAACGACTGCAGCAATATCGCTTGCTTGCGCAATAGCTGAAATGACAGCAACACCATCTGCGCCATCGCCTAATAAACGAGGAGCAGATTCTGCATTCACTCCCCCAATTGCGACAATCGGTTTCGTTATCCCCACTTGGCGTAAATAGGCAACAAAATCAAGCCCAACAGCGGGATCTTGGTCTTTCTTCGATTGTGTCGGAAAAATTGGGCCAACCCCAATATAGTCAATATGAGGATTAGCTTGCGCCAGTTGCGCTTGCACTAATGAATGCGTTGAAAGCCCTACAAACATTTTTCCTTGCGTGCGAGCAAGCACTGTTTCTATCGGCATATCGCCTTGCCCTACATGAACACCATCTGCGGCTAATTCAAGTGCTAATGCTACATCGTCATTTATCACAAACGGTACATTAAAAGCACGGCATAATGCCTGACATTGCTGCGCGAGCGCTTTTTGCGCAATAGGTTGATTAGCCAACGAATGTTCGCCTTTATCGCGAAATTGAAAACAAGTAATTCCTGCTTCCAAAGCCTGCTTCAGCACAGACAATAAATTCTGTGCAGGATCGCCACTTAAATGACGTACATCTTGCGTGCCAGCGATAAAATAGACTGGCAAAATAGTTTTCATTTTATTCATCTTGATATGCCCAATGGTTAGTCGGCCCATGACCGTGTCCAATATTTAACGGATGGCTAATGGCTGCCGTAATATAAGCTTTAGCTGTACGAATTGCGGTATCTAATAGGAGGCCTTTCGCTAATTCTGCCGTGATACAAGCCGAAAAAGTACAGCCTGTGCCATGAGTATGCGGAGTATCAAAACGTGGGCTTTGTAAAGTGAAATCACCAGACTCACTAAACACATAATCGAAACAAATTTCACTATGCGAATCTTGTAAATGTCCGCCTTTAATTACCACATTTTTCACCCCTTGTGCTTGTAACAAGCGGGCAGATTTTTCCGCACTTTTGCAATCGACGATCTCCACGCCTGTGAGCGCATAAGCTTCTGGCAGGTTTGGAGTAATTACATCAGCTAATGGCAACAAATGCTGCTTAAGTGCAGCTACTGCGCTATTGGGTAACAAAGGTTGCCCACCTTTGGCAATCATCACAGGATCTAGCACTAACTGCCCAAATGGACGAGCTTGCAAGAATGCGGCTACACATTCTATTGTTTCAGCGGTGCCTAACATGCCAATTTTAAAGGCGCGAATATCAAAATCGCTTGCGACTCCCTTAAGCTGACTTTCAATCGTTGAAAGCGGAATTGCATGAATATCAAACACACCAGTACTGTTTTGTGCCGTCACAGCAGTAATGACGCTAGTGCCAAACACTTTTCGCATTTGGAAGGTTTTTAAATCCGCCTGAATCCCAGCACCGCCACCACTATCTGAACCTGCAATAGTTAAAGCTTGAGGATAATTACGCATAAATGACTCTCCCTTGTTGCTCAGCCAAAGTCATGTTGATTTCAGCTAACTGATCTAAAAATTTCACCGCAAAAGCCCCTGTTTGTGTGCGATTTAAAGTACGGGCAGCGAATTCTCCCGCAACAGCATATACCGTTGTTGCTTCCACCACGGCATCAAAATAAGCAGATGCTGGTGCAACACTTAAAAAGGCAGCACAGACTGCACCGAGCAAACAGCCAGAACCAGTAATTTTAGGAAATAGCGGTGTCCCATTTTGGACTTTCGCAACCCGTTGACCATCGCTGACAAAATCAGTTTCACCACTAATAGCCACAATACAGTGATATTGTTGTGCTACTTGTTTCGCTACTTCAGCTAAGTCAGCCTCGCCAGCACCTGCATCAACGCCTTTTGATCTCCACTGAATTTGCGCTAAAGGCGCAATTTCGCCAGCATTTCCACGTATCAACGCAAACTTAACTTCTGATAGCAATTTTTCTACCACTTGACGGCGATAGCTTGTTGCGCCACTTCCCACGGGGTCTAACACAACAGGAATCCCTGCTTTGTTTGCCGCTTTGCCTGCAAGAATCATCGCTTCAATGTTTTCTGGCCCATTTGGTGTGCCGATGTTAAGCAATAACCCTTTTGCAAATTGCTGAATCTCTGCAACTTCAGCCACATTGGCTGACATCAACGGAGATGCGCCGATCGCTAATAATCCATTAGCCGTAAAATTTGCAGCAACATAATTGGTAATACAATGAATGAGTGGATTGGTTTGACGGATTTGTTCTAAATAATGAAATGACATGCTTTTCCTCCAAAGAAATCATACTGAAAGGAAAGCAGGCACGGTTGAAAATAAGGTGTAAGTTTCCTACGTCAGTACTAACTGAATCAGGTTCACGGGTATTATCTCAGCCTTTCGGCACCCCGACTTATGGCATGGAACTATAAAAGGTTACATCACACTTCGCAAGCTACGAAACTGTAAAGTGTGATGAAGATCATATTTTTATCTAACAAAAATCCCGCACGGGGCGGGATTGATTTCGATTAAGCGTGGCAAGTTTGGCAAGCAGCTTGGAACATCCAAACTAATTTTTCTTGCTCTTTAATATAATCGCTCATTTGAGATGCAGTACCTTCATCTTCTGCCTCACCAGCAAAATTTAAAATTTCACGTTGTTGCTCAAGTAACACAGTTAAACCTTTTAAGGTGCCAGTTAAGCAATCTTGCGCAGTGCTGATAGCGATATCTTCTTGAATACGTGAAACTTTCAAGTATTGGCTATAAGCATTATTCGGTGTATAGCCTAAAGTTAAAATACGCTCTGCAATTTCATCCACTTTCTCAACCAAATCCGTATAAATTTCTTCAAATTTTGCATGTAATTCAAAGAAATTCACGCCTTTAATATTCCAGTGATAACCACGTACATTGGTATAAAAAACTTGGTAAGTAGCTAATAACTCATTTAATTTTGCTGCTAATTCTGATGATTGTGCTTTATCTAAGCCGATAATTGTTTTTGACATATTTTGTTTCCTCTATTGTTATGAATTGATGTTTTATCAGTCTCTCATCTTCTGATGGCATTATTATACGCCCTCACTTTTTATTGAAAAGCCGATAGATTCGATAGAATCAATAGCAAATACAAATTAAAATACAATTATCAATAACAAAAAGTTAACATTTGCAAATCTTTCATCAAAATAAACCGCTTGTTAAGGCTGAATATCACGCAAAATCGGATTCTGCATAGAAATCAAGGTTTCAGTCGATTGAATTTCATCAATGCTTTGAATCTTACCCGCTAATACTTGATGCAGCTCTTCAATGGTATGCGTCATGACTTTGATAAAAATCGAATAATTACCCGTGGTGTAATATGCCTCAACCACCTCAGGAAATGCATTCAGTTTAGCAATAACTTGTTCATAATCTTTGGCTGATTTCAAAATAATGCCAATAAAACAGCAAACGTCATAACCTAGCTTGCGCTCGTTAATCTTAATTTTTGTTCCTTCAATGACGCCAGATTGGCGCATTTTCTCCACACGCACATGAATAGTCCCAGCACTCACCCCATAATGTCGTGCGATTTCTGCATATGGTGTTTTAGCATCTTGAATTAGCGAACGTAAAATATGCTGATCTAACGCATCGAGCACAGGCTTATTAAGTTGAGAAGCGGTCAAATTTTCCTCCACTTTTGTAAAAACTTAAATAAAATATAAAAAATATAAATTATTTTTAGATATTATATAACACAAAAAGAGTTTTATTGAATTTCTATTGAGTTTTTTAAGAAATCCGTTAAATTACGTGCATACCATTTTAATGGACAATGAATTATCAAAAGGAAAGCAACAATGAAAAAATCATTTATCTTACAACAAAACGAAATTAGCTTTGTTAAAAACACTTTTACCCAATATTTAATTGATAAACTCGGCATTATTGAAGTTCAAGGCCCAATTCTGAGCGAAGTCGGCAACGGCATGCAAGATAACCTTTCAGGAATTGAAAAAGCAGTACAAGTCCACGTGAAATGTATTCCGGACGCGACTTATGAAGTGGTTCATTCTTTAGCAAAATGGAAACGCCATACCCTTGCGCGCTTTGGTTTCCAAGAAGGCGAAGGTTTATTCGTACACATGAAAGCATTACGCCCAGATGAAGATTCTCTTGATGCAACCCACTCAGTTTATGTTGACCAATGGGACTGGGAAAAAGTGATTCCGACTGGTCGTCGTAACTTTGAATATTTAAAAGAAACCGTGAATGAAATCTATAAAGCGATTCGTTTAACTGAATTAGCAGTAGAAGCGCGTTTTGATATTCCATCCATCTTACCAAAACAAATTACCTTTGTTCACAGTGAAGATTTAGTCAAACGCTATCCAGATTTAAGCAGCAAAGCGCGCGAAAATGCAATCTGTAAAGAATTTGGTGCCGTATTTCTGATTGGTATCGGTGGCAAATTATCTGATGGTAAACCACATGATGGTCGTGCTCCAGATTATGATGACTGGACAACTGAATCTGAAAGCGGCTACAAAGGCTTAAATGGCGATATCTTAGTTTGGAACGAACAGTTAGGCACTGCATTTGAGCTCTCTTCAATGGGGATTCGTGTGGATGAAAAAGCATTACGCTTACAAGTTTCATTAACTGGCGATGAATCTCGTTTAGAAATGGATTGGCATAAAGATTTACTTGCCGGTAAATTACCTCTATCTATTGGTGGTGGTATCGGCCAATCTCGTCTAGCGATGTTCTTACTTCGTAAACAACACATCGGTGAAGTACAATCTAGCGTTTGGCCAAAAGCTACATTAGAACAGTTCAAAAATATCCTGTAATCAGGAAATATCAAATACGTTAAGGCATACACTTTATGTGTATGCCTTTTTAGTTAGCTTACCTAAACATCATAAGTTCCCATAATGCTAGCTTGAGCTAAAATGTGACCTTGCATCGCAAAATGGAGATCATTAAAACGGAAGCCAGACGATAAATTAAGCTCTGTATCTAGCGCATAAACAATCAGTTCATAACGATGTAAACAATTTGGCGGCGCCATTCCTCCATAAAATGAGGCTTCTTGAATATCAAATTGTCCTAATTTACTCGCCCAAGAATTTGCTCCTTGCGCATAATCGGTTGCAGTTTGGCTTTCATTTTCTTCAATCTTTGTTCGTTTAAGATCAGCAATTAACCAATGAATCCAAACAAAACCACTGGCTGTGATTGCATCTTTATCTTCTAGTACGACAACAAAAGATTGTGTATGTTCTGGTGCTTGATGGATTTCAAATGGAATCGAATAAGTTGGCATACCATTTGGGCTAAATTGATTCCCTCTTTTTCCATACTTATCTTCAAATGCACCATTTTTAATGGCTGAGCTTGTGATAAACATAAGCATCTCCTTAATGATTAAATAAACGACTTTGGAGAGCTCTATAATAACGCGTTTAGGTTAAAAGAGCATAAAAAAACCCGCATTACTGCGGGTTTTTCTTATTTAGCTAAGTTCTTTAACAACTAACTATTACATAGTTACTTGTTTAGTACCTTGTACTTGAACTTCAACACGACGGTCTGGTGCTAAACATGCGATTAACGCTTTACGACCTTTAACTGCATCACAAGTGTTGCCAGTTACTGGGTTCGCTTCACCGTAACCTACTGCAGTTACGTTTGCAGCTGGTGCGCCTTTAGAAACGATGTAGTTCGCTACTGTTTCTGCACGACGTTGTGAAAGTTTTAAGTTTGCTGCTTCTTTACCGATACGGTCAGTGTAACCATTTACTTGGATTGCTGCATTACCTAAACCTGAAGCATTGATTTCAGATTGCATTGCATCTAATGCTTGTGCTGCAGCTGGTTTTAAGTTTGCTTTACCAAACGCGAATAATACATCTGAGCTAAATGCGAAGTTTTTGGTTTCGATTTGTGGCTCAGCTACTGGTGCTGGAGCAGCACCTTGACCAAAGCGGTATGTTAAACCAGCAGATACTGAGTGGATATCTGGACTGTATTTAGTGAAATCTTGACCGCCAGCTTTACGAACTGCTTTAGAGTAGTTACCCGCTTTGTTTAAGTATTGGTATTCAACACGGAATGCTAATTCTGGAAGAATTGCATACTCAACACCACCACCTAAAGTTAAAGATGGTTTTAAGTTGTGGTATTTAGAGTGGTTACCTGCACCAGTTACATCGTAGAATTTATAGTCGTTACGAACTAATGCAACACCTACTTTACCGTAAACATCTAAGTCAGGTAATACTGCATAGCTTGGTTTTAAGCTTAAATTTAAACCATGTGCAGAGTGTTTGTAAGCACGAACATCGCTATTGTTAACTCTGTCGTTACCACGAACACGACCATAGTAGTCATAACCTAATTCAGTTGCTAAACCAAAGTTATTTTGGTTTAAGATTTGGTAGCCACCGAATACACCGTAAGTTACAGAGTTGCGGTTGATACCGAATTTACTAGTGTTAGCATTATAACGAGCATCGGTCGCGTGTTTGTCGTCGATTTGTTTAATGCCGTGGTGGAATGCTGCCCAACCTGCTTTAGCACCAACGTAGAAAGTATTTTCTTGTGGAGCTGCTGTTGCTGCTGCTGAAGCTGCTAATACTGCTAATGCAACTAATGATTTTTTCATTTTGATGATCCTCTATTTCAATTTCGTCATCTAAAAACTGCTCATAATGAGCCGAATATTACCTTTTTCAATTCCTCAACATGAGAAATATGTAAAAGCCCTTATTACAGTTACATTCTATCAAACAAAAAAAACGAAAATCAAACAATTTTTATTGATTTGATTAAAATTCGGGCGTTTTATTGATATAAATCACTCAAACCAGCTGATAGAACTCCATTATAAAGAAAAACCCGCAAGAATGCGGGTTTTTCTTATTTAGCTAAGTCCATTAAGAACTAACTATTACATAGTTACTTCTTTAGTACCTTGTACTTGAACTTCAACACGACGGTCCGGTGCTAAACATGCGATTAACGCTTTACGACCTTTAACTGTATCACAAGTATGGCCAGTTACTGGGTTCGCTTCACCATAACCTACTGCAGTTACGTTTGCAGCTGGTGCGCCTTTAGAGACGATGTAATTCGCTACTGTTTCTGCACGACGTTGTGAAAGTTTTAAGTTCGCTGCTTCTTTACCAATACGGTCAGTGTAACCATTCACTTGAATTGCTGCATTATTTAAACCTGCTGCATTGATTTCAGATTGCATTGCATCTAATGCTTGTGCTGCAGCCGGTTTTAAGTTTGCTTTACCAAATGCAAATAATACATCTGAGCTAAATGCGAAGTTTTTAGTTTCAACTTGTGGCGCAGCTACTGGTGCTGGTGCAGCGCCTTGACCAAAGCGGTATGTTAAACCAGCAGATACTGAGCTGATATCAGGACGGTAGTCTGTTGCACCCATGCGGTTTAAAGTAGCTTGGCTTGCTTTGCCTGCATTATTTAACCATTGATATTCAACACGTGCTGATAATTCAGGAAGAATTGCATATTCAACACCCGCACCTAAAATTAAAGAACTTTGGAAACGGTGAGTTTTTGTTGGCGCTTTAGTTACCACATTCACTGTTTTGTAACGGTTATTTACTAATGCGATACCTACTTTACCGTAAACATCTAAGTTAGGTAATACTTCATAGCTTGGTTTTAAAGAAATAGTTGTGCCATGTGCTGAATGTTTGAAAGTTTGTTTCTCACCACCAGCTTTAGTATTTTGGTGACCACGAACACGACCAAAATAGTCATAACCTACTTCTGTAGCTAAACCAAAGTTATTTTGGTTTAAGATTTGGTAACCACCAAATACACCGTAAGTTACAGAATTTTTATTGATGCCGTATTTACCGCCATCTTTTGCATCTAATTGTTTGATGCCATCATGAAATGATGCCCAACCAGCTTTAGCACCCGCGTAGAAAGTATTTTCTTGCGGTGCTGCGGTTGCTGCTGCTGAAGCTAATACTGCTAATGCAACTAATGTTTTTTTCATTTGGATGATCCTCTATATTTCATAGATTGATAATATTGAAAGCTCCCATCTCACTAGAGAATAAAGAGACCTATATGACAGATTCTGCCACTAAAAATAAATGGCAGTTATACCATCTATCACATTCTTGTACTCTCCATATAATGAAAGTATGAGCAAGAATATTCCTATTATGGGTACTCAGTCACATAAAATCAATGTTATTTACTAAACAAATCTGAAATAAATGTCTTTTTTAACTAAATTTAAGCTCAAAATGACAAGTTTGACAAAAGTCAGCCTTTTATTTACTTTCGTTTTCAATCTGCGCTTTTCTTGTTAATATTTAGCAAAATTTATTATTTGGAATAAATATAATGATACCTAGACTCTCGCAAACACCATCTTTAGATCCCATAGTTAGCGCTTATTTAGAAAGCCTGCGCACACAAAATTTCAGTGGCGATATCGCCTCTAGCTATTCAGATAGACTCTCTTTAGCAACAGATAACAGTGTTTATCAGCAATTACCGCAAGCCTTACTTTTCCCTAAATCAATCGCTGATGTTGTAATTTTAACGAAATTAGCGCAAAAACCAGAGTTTAGTGGGTTAACGTTCACGCCAAGAGGGGGTGGAACGGGCACTAACGGGCAATCATTGAACCAAAATATCATCGTTGATCTTTCACGCCATATGAATCAAATTTTAGAGCTTAATGTTGAAGAACGTTGGGTTCGTGTTCAAGCTGGTGTCGTAAAAGATCAATTAAATCAATATCTCAAACCATACGGTCTTTTCTTTTCTCCTGAACTATCCACTAGCAATCGCGCTACATTAGGCGGAATGATTAACACTGATGCTTCAGGACAAGGCTCATTACAATATGGCAAAACCTCCGACCACGTTTTAGGACTTAAATCTGTGTTAATTAACGGAGAGGTATTAGAAACGCAAGCGGTCAATTCTGAACAATTTTCTGCAAATTTAACCCAATTAAATCTTTCCGAGTACGGGCGAAAATTACATGAAACCATATTTTCTCGCTGTAAAACATTACGCCCATTAGTCCTCTCTTCTTTGCCACAATTAAATCGTTTTTTAACGGGCTATGATTTAAAAAATGTATTTAATGAAGATGAGAGTCAATTTAATTTAACCCGTATTTTGACAGGGTCTGAAGGTTCGCTTGCATTTATTTGTGAAGCCAAATTAAATTTATTACCTATTCCAAAATATCGCACGTTAATCAATATTAAATATAACTCTTTTGATGCTGCATTACGCGCGGCACCTTTTATGCTAGAAGCAAAAGCGTTATCTGTAGAAACCGTCGATTCCAAAGTGCTTAATCTGGCTAAACAAGACATTATTTGGCACTCCGTTTCAGACTTATTAAAAGAAGACGAGGCAAACCCGATTCTAGGCATCAATATCGTCGAATATGCAGGACACGATGCTGCTCAAATTGAAGCACAAGTTGCCGAATTATGTCGTTCGCTTGATGACAAAATTGCTCGAAATGAAGCAGGCATTATTGGTTACCAATACTGTGATGATTTAGCTTCGATTGAGAAAATTTACGCGATGCGTAAAAAAGCAGTGGGATTATTAGGCAATGCTAAAGGTTGGGCGAAACCCATTCCTTTTGTTGAAGACACTTGCGTGCCACCTGAACATTTAGCCGATTACATTAGCGAATTCCGTGCATTATTAGACAGTCATCAATTAGCCTACGGAATGTTTGGGCACGTTGATGCTGGGGTTTTACACGTTCGCCCTGCGCTGGATTTATGCGATAAAGCACAAGTAAAAACCTTCAAAATGATTTCAGATCAGGTCGTCGAACTGACTGCCAAATATGGTGGTTTAATTTGGGGGGAACACGGCAAAGGAATGCGTTCTTACTATGGTGAGCGCTTCTTTGGCGAACAGCTTTGGCGAGAACTTCGCCAAATCAAAACCCTTTTCGACCCAAACAACCGCTTAAATCCGGGCAAAATCTGTACGCCGCTAGATTCAGCTGAAACCCTGTATCCAATTGATTCGACCATGCGCGCAGATTACGACCGCACGATTCCAATTGAGGTGCGCGATGAGTTTAAAGGCGCAATGAGTTGTAACGGAAACGGCTTATGTTTTAACTTTGATGTGCATAGCACAATGTGCCCTTCTATGAAAGTTTCAGGAAATCGTCTTTTTTCTCCTAAAGGGCGTGCAGCAATGATTCGAGAATGGCTGCGCTTATTAGCCGAGCAAGGCGTTGATCCACAAACGTTAATTTTTGACTCCAGCAAAAATCAGGTGAAACTGACCGATTTTGTTGCCAAGATCCGCCATTCATTGAAGAAAAATCAAGAATACGATTTTTCACATGAAGTAAAAGCTGCAATGGATACTTGCTTGGCATGTAAAGCATGCGCAAGCCAATGCCCGATTAAAATTGATGTACCAACATTCCGCAGCCAATTTAATCAGCTTTACCATCAGCGCTATTTCCGTCCAATAAAAGACTATGTGGTATCAAATTTAGAATTTATTGCGCCTATCATGGCGAAAGCTCCGCGCTTTTTTAACTTTTTTAGCACAACGCAACTTGCAGAAGCCGCTGCCAATAAACTGATTGGCATGACTTACTTGCCAGCATTATCTGTCCCGAATTTACGCCAGCAATTAGTGGCAATTGGCTATCAAGGTGAAACGTTAGAAGCGTTGGAACAACGTGCTGCAAGCGGTCAATTTTCTGCAGAAAATTGCAAAACCGTACTGATTGTACAAGATCCCTTCACAACTTTTTATGATGCTAAAGTGGTGGCAGATTTTGTGAAGTTTGTAGAGAAAATCGGTTTCCGCCCAATCGTCTTGCCATTTAATCCAAGTGGCAAAGCGCAACACATTAAAGGCTTTTTAAGTCAATTTGCCAAAACAGCCAAAAACCAAGCGGAATTCTTAAATCGAGTCGCAAAACTAGGTCTGCCAATGGTGGCAATTGACCCAGCATTAACCTTGCTCTATCGCGATGAATATCGTGATATTCTCAAAGCAGAGCGGGGAAATTTCCATGTGCAATTAGCCCATGAATGGCTAAAATCCATCATTCAAAATGAAACGCTCAACGTCAGTAAAAAAGCCGTAGAATCTGACCGCTTGCCATGGCATTTATTTGCGCATTGTACCGAATCGACCGAATTACCAAGTGCTACACAAGATTGGCAGCAAATTTTTGCCTATTTTGGGGAAACGCTCATTAACCAAAATGTTGGCTGTTGTGGCATGGCAGGCACATTTGGGCATGAAACTGCGCATATTGAAATGTCTAAGGCAATTTATGCGCAATCTTGGCAAGTTAAAATGGCAGATAAACCACTGAATCGCTGCCTAGCGACTGGCTACTCTTGCCGCTCACAAGTCAAACGTATGACGCATCAGGGCATTAAACATCCAGTTCAAGCATTGCTAGAAATTATCAGCTAACGATTTCAACACCCCGCAATCTTGCGGGGCGTTTTATGATTATTATTCAATTTTAAAGAGGAAAAAATGACGCCTATTTGGAAACAAACCGCCACCCCAGAACAATTAACATCTCTATGTGAAGGCACTGCCGTCGCACATTTAGGAATTATTTTTACAGAAATCGGCGCCTCAGACATTACCGCTGAATTAACCGTTGACACTCGCACCAAACAACCATTTGGGGTATTACATGGTGGTGTTTCTGCCGCCTTAGCAGAAACCGTTGCCAATGCAGGTGCATTATTGCTTTGTGAACCGAATCAAATTGCCGTTGGAATGGAATTAAACATTAGCCACTTAAAATCCATTAAAGAAGGTGAAAAAGCGATTGCTCGCGCCTTTCCATTAAAAGTTGGACGAGAAGTGCAAGTTTGGCAAATTGAAACCAAAGATGAACAAGGCAACCTTTGTGCTATTTCCCGTTTATCGGTAAAAGTGTTAGACAAGCGGTAAGATTTTGTGAATTTTTTGCAAAATTCTTTGAAAATCTGACCGCTGTTTAAAAAGGCGGTTGGAGATATGAACAACCTATTATAGAATGCTATTCTTTTATCCATTCCTTTACTTAAGAGAAATTCCACATGAATTCAAATCGTAGTTTATTGGTCATGGGACTGTTCTTGGTGTCGTTTCTATTATTTACGACCTGGCAGCAGGAATTCAACCCTGAAATCCAAGCCCAGAAGCAAGCACAAGTCCAAGCGCAACAATCATCAGGCGATGTGCCGGCGTCTAGTTCTTCTGACTCCACCACCTCAGATATGGTGAGCAAAGGAAAAACTATTACCATCGAAAGCGATGTTTTACGTTTAACCGTTGACACGCTAGGCGGTGATGTCGTTGATTCTGACTTATTAAAACTTAACGCTGAATTACAATCAAACACCCCATTTGAGTTGTTACAAGATAACAGCAACCTTACTTATATCGCACAAAGTGGTTTAGTGGGTAAAAACGGGATCGATACCAATGCAGGTCGTGCGCAATATCAAGCAAGCGCAGATAGCTTTAAATTGGCCGATGGTCAAAATGAAATTCGTGTGCCATTAACCGTTGAGAAAGATGGTGTGGTTTATACCAAAACCTTCACTTTAAAACGTGGCAGCTATAACGTAGGCATTGATTTCAACGTGAAAAACAACAGCGCGGAAACGATTGAAGTTCAGCCTTACGGACAGTTAAAACATACTATCGTAGAAAACTCTGGCAACTTAGCTATGCCAACCTATACTGGCGGCGCTTACTCATCTTCGGAAACCAACTACAAAAAATATAGTTTCCAAGATATGGAAAAATCAGGTTTATCTATTGAAAGTAAAACCGGTTGGGTTGCATTATTACAACACTATTTTGCTTCTGCGTGGGTACCACCACAAAACCAAGATATGACCTTGTTTACACGTATCTCTGAAGATAAACGCTTTGCGAATATCGGTTACCGTGGTGCAATTACCACAATTGCGCCAAACAATGAAGCGACTATTCAAACCGCTTTATGGACTGGCCCGAAAAACCAGCACGAAATGGCTGAAGTTGCAGAACACCTTGATTTAACTGTAGATTACGGTTGGGCATGGTTTATTGCGAAACCATTATTCTGGTTATTAACCACAATTCAAAAAGTGGTGTCTAACTGGGGTATCGCGATTATTTTAGTGACCATCGTGGTAAAAAGTTTGCTTTATCCACTTACTAAAGCGCAATACACCTCAATGGCAAAAATGCGTATGTTGCAGCCGAAAATCCAAGAAATGCGTGAGCGTTTTGGTGATGATCGTCAACGTATGAGCCAAGAGATGATGAAATTGTATAAAGAAGAGAAAGTAAACCCAATGGGTGGTTGTTTACCGATTCTAATTCAAATGCCAATTTTCATCGCGTTATATTGGACATTCATGGAAGCTGTAGAATTACGTCATGCACCATTCTTCGGTTGGATTCATGACTTATCAGCCCAAGACCCATACTTCATTTTCCCATTGTTGATGGGCGGCTCAATGTTCTTATTACAAAAAATGTCACCAACCCCTGTTGCTGATCCAATGCAACAAAAAGTGATGATGTTTATGCCGGTTATCTTTACTGCATTCTTCCTGTTCTTCCCTGCAGGCTTAGTGCTTTACTGGTTAACCTCTAACTGTATTACCCTAGTACAGCAATGGTGGATTTACCGCCAATTAGAGAAAAAAGGCTTACATACCCGTAAAAAATAAAACACGGTGTAATTAAACTGAGGCTGAATCGGTATAATACAGATTCAGCCTTTAATTTTAGTGTGAAATCGAATAGAAAGATCGTGCTAAATCGGTCATGAAATGATAGAATCATACGCTTTTAAAAATTAGATATTTTCTCTTACATCATTTTAGGTTTTATATGGCGACAGAAATTAAAAAGAAAGCCCCTGAACAAGTTCAAGATAAAGGGGAAAAAAGCAAAGGCACAAATACCTTGCTTTGGATTATCGCAGTAGCGTTAATTATCGTTGCAGCAGTAGGCAATACTTACTTTGCCACACAACTTTCATTAGTTGTACGTGTATTGGCGTTAGTAGCATTAGGTGCAGGCGCTGTAGCAGCCGCTGCGCTTACCAATCAAGGTCAAAAAACCATTCACTTTATTAAAGAGTCTCGTACCGAATTACGTAAAATTATTTGGCCAACCCGTCCAGAAGCGACCCAAACAACCTTAATCGTAATTGCGATGTGTGTAGTGGTTTCTTTAGTGTTATGGGGTATCGACTCTATCATCGTTCGATTGGTCGCATTTTTAACCAACTTATAATAAGGCATTAAAATGAGCGAATTAGAAACAACAACTTCTAGCGAACCGGCAAAAAAACGTTGGTATGTATTACAAGCCTTTTCTGGTTTTGAAAACCGTGTAGCAGTGACTTTACGTGAATATATCAAACTTCACAAAATGGAAGATTCTTTCGGTGAAGTATTAGTGCCAACCGAAGAAATCGTTGAAAACGTAGGTGGTAAACGCCGTAAAACTGAACGTAAATTCTTCCCGGGTTATGTATTAGTTGAAATGGAAATGAACGACTACACTTGGCAACTTGTGCGCAGTGTACCTCGTGTAATGGGCTTTATCGGTGGAACTGCAGATAAACCCGCACCAATTTCTAAAAAAGAAGCTGACTTAATCCTTAACCGTGTTCAAGAAACAGCTGAAAAACCACGTCACCGTAATGAATATCATCCTGGTGAAAATGTACGAGTTACTGAAGGTCCATTCGCTGACTTTACCGGTACGGTGGAAGAAGTGGATTACGAAAAAGGCCGCGTTAAAGTGTCTGTATCTATCTTCGGTCGTGCAACGCCAGTTGAACTTGAATTCAACCAAGTTGAGAAACAATAATCTTCAAGATAACTTAAAACGGGAACTTCTGGTTCCCGTTTTTTTTATTTATTCAGCACATCGGCTTCATCACAATAAAAAGGCGTGATATTTGATCACGCCTTTTTATTCTACTCTGATTAGTCTTGCGGTAATAATCGCTCTAAACGCCATAAATCCGCAAAATCCGCTCTTGCCTTAATTAAATGTGCTTTTGCACCATCTACTAAAATTTCGACCGCTTGTGGGCGAGAATTATAGGTTGATGACATCGCAGCTCCATAAGCCCCAGCGGAGCGCATTGCTATGTAATCGCCTTCTACGACAGATAAGGTTCTCGCTTTTCCTAAGAAGTCAGAGGTTTCACAGATCGGCCCAACAACATCATAAACGGAAGCTTCGCGATTAAGTGATTGATCAACCTCGGTAATTTCCATATAAGCTTCATATAAGGCTGGGCGAATCATATCGTTCATTCCAGTATCTACAATCGCAAAATTACGGTCTTCATTTGATTTCAGATATTCCACTTTTGTGACCAAAATCCCTGCATTCGCACTAATCGCACGCCCTGGTTCAAGAATGATTTCTAAATTTGGATAAGCTTTAAGTTTCTCCAACAATGCCTTCGCATATTCGGTAGGATGCGGAGGCTGCTCGCCATGATATGGCACCCCTAAACCACCGCCTAAATCCAAGTGGTGCAATTCAATCCCGTCTTCTTTGAGTTGCTCCATTAAAACAATTAAGCGATCGGTCGCATCTAAAAACGGTTGAAGCTCGGTTAATTGTGAACCGATATGACAATCCATACCGGTAATTTTCACATTCGGTAAGCTTTTTGCTAAACGATACACTTCTCGTGCTTGTTGCACGCTAACACCGAATTTATTTTCTTTTAAGCCAGTAGAAATATATGGGTGCGTTTTTGCATCCACGTCTGGATTCACACGTAGAGAAATTGGCGCAACTTTACCCATTTTCCCCGCCACTTCATTGATGCGATATAGTTCAGGAATGGATTCCACATTAAAACAACGCACACCGACTTCTAAAGCACGTGCAATTTCTCTATGTGATTTTGCTACACCCGAGAACACCACTCTGGAAGCATCGCCACCCGCTGCTAACACGCGCTCTAATTCACCTTGTGAGACAATATCAAAGCCTGAACCAAGCTTTGCCATGACATTGAGTAATGCAATATTAGAATTAGATTTTACGGCAAAGCAAATTAAATGCGGGTGCTCGCCAAATGCGTTATCAAAGGCATGCCAATGGCGTTCTAGCGTAGCACGGGAATAAATGTAAGCAGGAGTACCATGCGCTTTAATAATGTCTGCAATGGCCACCTCTTCGGCAAAAAGCTGTTGGTTTTTATATTCAAAATGATTCATTGGATTTCCGTTGTGTTTGTGAAAGCGGTCAAATTTCGCAAAAGTTTTGCGAAATTCGACCGCTTGTAATAATCAATTTATACTGTTTGGGCAGGCTGTTCTGCTGTTTTTTCAGGAAAATAAAGCGGGCCTTTTACGCCGCAAGCGGTTAAACCAAACCCTGCAAGCAATGCCACAATAATCAATTTTTTCATGGTGTTTCCTTTTCTGTATCAAGAAGTCAAATTCTAAATCAAATTGATTCAATCAAAAAGCAAAAAAGCCCTGCAAACAAAAATTTGCAAGGCTTTATGTTTTTTAGACCGCTTGTAAGATTACAAACTTAAAGTTAAACAAATAATTGCTAAGGTAAAAATAGCAGATAATCCGTAGAATACTAAGTTACCCGCTGGGAAGTGCACTTTTAAGTCATGTAATCCGTGGTGGATACGGTGCATACCTGCCCACATTGGGAAAATAGTGAACACTAAAATCGCTAATTTACCAATACCTGTATGTGCAAAAGCAATGATATTGTCTGGTGTAACTAAACCAAGCGGAAGTAAAATGCCTAATACTAAAATCAAGATTGGGAAAAATAGTGCGCTAACCATGCCGCCAGCACTGAATAATAACCAAACAGGTGGCTCGTTAGAACGTTTGGTATCAAATACTTTATTACTCATATCTCCCCCTTAAATATAAGCTAATACTAAGACAACAAGACTAATTACCCCAGTAATGCCCCAGAACACTTTTTTCACTAAGTTAATTGGTAAAAATTGTCCTTTAACCATAATTGGCATTGCTTGTGGTGTCATTTCAAACAAGGTTGCAGCATGATAAAGAATTGCGGCTAATGAAATGAGATTGAAGACAATCACAATTGGATTTTGTACGAAGCTGACAAAATCTGTTGCAAAAGTGCCTCTGCCTAAAGTAATCACACCATAAAATAAGACTAAGCTAAACCAAACGGTTGGGATTGAGGTTGCTTCACGCACCATATACATTTTGTAAAATGGTAGTTTTTGCCACCAATTCGCTTTCATTTCACGCACATAGGCTTTGCGTTTTGTTGTTGCTGTCATATTTCCCCCTAACCTTTTGGTTTGATCATTGAAATTACATAATCTTTTGCACTTTCCAATTTACCTTGGTTAATTGCAGATGCCGGCCCTACATGTTTCGGACACACTTCTGAACAATAACCCACGAAAGTACAGCTCCAAACACCGTTTTTACTGCTTAACAGTTTCATTCGCTCTGCACGGCCATTATCACGGTTATCTAAGTTATAACGATGAGCAAGGGTTAATACTGCAGGGCCTAAGAATTCAGGATTTAAACCAAATTGCGGACAAGCGGCGTAACATAAACCACAGTTGATACACATTGAGAATTGACGATATTTCTCAAGCTGTGCAGGGGTTTGTTTGGTACGGCTTTTCTTCAATTCCGCATCCGGTGCCGGATTTCCTGAAAGCGCTGGCGCTTTATTATCAATGATATAAGGTTTAATTGCTTCAAGGCTGTCTAAGAAGTGGCTTAAATCCACAACTAAATCGCGCTCGATTGGGAAGTTTTGTAGTGGCTCAATACGCATATGTCCGCTGTAATCACGTAAGAACGTTTTACAAGCTAGTTTTGGTTTGCCATTTACCATCATCCCACATGAACCACAAATTGCCATACGGCAAGACCAGCGATAAGAAAGCTCAGGTTGTAACTCATCTTTAATATAACCGAGTGCATCTAATAATGAAGTTTGGCTATCATAAGGGACTTGGTATTTGTCTAAATGCGGTTCGCTATCCACTTCAGGGTTGTAGCGTAACACTTCGACGGTCATTGTATTTACATTTGCCATTTTGTTACCCTCCATTATTTCGCAGCCTGAGCCGCTTTTTTCGCTTTTTCTTGTGCTTCAGCTTCTGCACCGTAAACACGTTTTGCCGGTTGTGATTTCGTGATTTTTACATCGCTATATTTAATTGTTGGTTTACCTTCTGCATTATAGAAAGCTAATGAGTGTTTTAAGTAATTCACATCATCACGCTCAGTCGCATCTAAACGTTGGTGCGCACCACGAGATTCTTTACGTTCAACAGCAGAACATGCAATAGATTGCGCTACATCTAAGATGAAACCTAATTCAATTTTATAGAGTAAATCCGTGTTAAATACGCTTGATTTATCTTTCACGCTCACACGTTTATAACGTTCTTTAAGCTCTTCAATTTTATTGACGGTTGCTTCCATACTTTCTTGTGTACGATAAATACCGCAACCTTCTTCCATTGAATCACCCATTTCATTACGAATTTGTGACCAAGATTCGTTACCTTCTTGATTAGCTAACGCATGTAAACGCGCCACAACATCTTGGGCTTGTGCATCAAGGTGTGCTTGGTTTGCAGGTTTCGCTTCTGAAGCACGACGAGCAGCATTTTCACCGGCCACTTTACCGAACACGACAAGCTCTGCTAATGAGTTAGAACCTAAACGGTTTGCACCGTGTAAACCAGAAGATGCGCACTCACCTACTGCAAATAAACCTTTAATTGAGGTTTCTGCATTGATGTCCACATCAATACCGCCCATGGTGTAGTGAACAACTGGACGAACCGGAATCGGTTGATGAACTGGATCAACCCCTTCATATGCACGTGCTAACTCGCAAATAAACGGTAAACGTTCTGTTAAGTGTTTTTCTCCTAAATGACGTAAATCTAAGTGCACCACATCCACGCCTTTAGCGGTTTTTAGTGTGTTGCCTTTACGCCACTCTTGCCAGAATGCTTGAGAAACTTTATCACGTGGGCCTAATTCCATGTATTTATTTTCTGGTTTGCCTACTGGGGTTTCAGGGCCTAGACCATAATCTTGTAAGTAGCGATAGCCATCTTTATTGACTAAGATACCACCTTCACCACGACAACCTTCGGTCATCAAAATACCCGTATTTGGTAAGCCTGTTGGGTGATATTGAACGAACTCCATATCACGTAATGCAACACCATGACGATATGCCATAGATAAACCATCACCTGTTACGATACCGCCATTAGTATTAAAACGATAAGTACGGCAACCACCACCGGTTGCAATAACAACTGCATTTGCATTGATTTGAACTAATGTCCCTTCCATCATATTCATTGCAACACAACCGCGCGCTTCGCCGTTGTCAGTTAGAATATCAAGTACGAAATGCTCGTCAAAACGGACGATATTAGGATATTTAATTGAAGTTTGGAAAAGTGTATGTAAGATATGGAAGCCTGTTTTATCTGCCGCGAACCAAGTACGCTCAATTTTCATTCCACCGAAACGGCGAACGTTAACATCACCATCTTCTTTACGGCTCCAAGGGCAACCCCAACGCTCCAATTGGGTCATTTCCACTGGGGAATGCTCAACGAAATATTCTACGACATCTTGTTCACATAACCAGTCACCACCACCAACAGTATCGTTAAAGTGGTTATCAAAAGAGTCGGTGTCTTTAATGACCGCTGCTGAGCCCCCTTCTGCCGCCACTGTATGGCTACGCATTGGGTAAACTTTTGAAATTAACGCAATTTTAAGGTTCGGATTTGCTTCCGCTGCTGCAATCGCAGCACGTAAACCGCCACCACCGGCGCCGATAATTGCTACATCAAAATTAACACTTTGCATATTCACTCCAAAAAATTGAACTTCACGTTTAAGAATTAGTTCTATTCTGCCACTAAAATGAGCTTTCGCGCCCCATTTATTACATAAAAAGAGGTGTTTTCTGATCTACCTCAAAATTGACTTTGTGTATTAAGAATCGCTCTCAATAAATTACGCATGACTACTTCATATGCACCTTACGATAACGTTTTCTTAACATTCTTATTACTATATCTTTATTTTCAAAAAGAAAATGTGATCCCTTTCACACTTATTAAATTTGTTCAATTTTTCGAATTAAATCTAATACTTCAGGCAGTGTAGTTACCCCTTCTCTATCTAAAAAATGGCCGCCTGTAGGCAGGCACAAATAACTTGCTTGTAAGTTTTCTGCTAAACGCTGGCTAAATTCCGCAGGCACAATGCTATCATTTCTCGCTGCAATAACGTGGCACTGACTTGGCACGCAAGCGGTCAGATTTTGGAAAAAATTTGCAAACGCATCTAATTCTGGCAAATGTGGTAATTTTTCACCAAAGCCCGAAACTAAAATCAATGCCTTAATCGGCTTCTGCGCTGTTGCTAGAAAATTTAAGCTCGCAATACAGCCTAAACTATGCCCGATAAGAATTGTTTCAGGCGTAAAAACAATTTCTTGCTGATGATATGCTAACCATGCTTCAGGCGTTGGATATTCGCTATCTGGCATATTTAACCGCTTACAAGAAATGCCTAACTTAGCCAGTTCTTCCTCTAACCAAGGGAACCAATGTTTATTCCCATTTGCGGTATAACCATGCGTAATAAAAACTTGGGTCATAATTACCTCCATATTTAAAATATTCGATGTATTAAAAAACTGCGCTTCTCTTTCAACCGACTATGATGCCCTACACAGCCTTAAATCAGTAAAATTCTCGCAAAATTCGACCGCTTTCCCATATGAGATATTGGTTATTAGGTCGCCTTCAGCTAAACTAGCATAACCGAACTGTCGGTTTTCTAATTCTAATAAGGAACTTTGAATGAAAAAATTATTAGCAACATTATTTACCCTTTCAGCAGTCTCTGTGGCAGTTGCCAAAGAGGTGAATTTTAAATTGGGACATCAGATGTTCACGGTCGTATCGTACCATGGTCTTATGGTGCAGACGTGGAAGACAAATCTGGCTCTTATGCGCAAATTGCAACTTACGTGAAAGAAGCTCGTAAGACTCATCCTGATCTTATCTTGGTTGATATCGGTGATGCGATTCAAGATAACCAGGTTGAAGTATTTGCTAAAACTGAAAAATACTACAAAGACAACCCTGTGCCGAAAGTACTAAATGCTATGGGCTATGACATTTTCATTTTAGGTAACCACGAATTCAACTTCGGCATGACCGCATTAGATGAAATTTTAAAAGACATTAAAGCAAAAATCTTAACCGCGAACTTCTACTACAAAGACAGTGGTAAACGCTATGTTGAGCCAACCACCATCATTGAAAAAGATGGCGTGAAATTAGGGATTATCGGTTTAAGTACGCCAATGTCGGCAAAATTTGAAGAAGATACCGGCAACTTAAAAGACATGAAATTCAGCTCACCAACTGAAGAAACTAAAGCGCAAATCAAAGCATTAAAAGAAAAAGGTGTAAATGCGATCGTCGTATTAGCTCACATGGGTATCGAAAACGAAAATAACATTCCAGATACTGGTGTGGCAGACTTAATTAACAATGTCGATGGTATTGATGTGATTATTGCAGGCCACATGCACAAAAATGTGTCTTCTGAAACCATTAAAGAAACGGTAATCACCGAGCCACACCGCTACGGTACTGTAGTTTCTGAAGTAGATTTAAGCTTTGATGTAGATAAAGACGGTAAAGTAAAATTAGTTTCTAAACAAGCAAAAACTGTGCCTGTAAAAGATTACGAAGCGGATGCACAAATCGTTGAAATCTACAAACCATACCATGAAGAATTACGCCGTCTAAACAACGTGAAAATCGGTGAAACAGCAATTGATATGGTGCCACAAGAGAGAAAACACGGTGTTTCAATTGCGTTCTCACAAGATACGGGTTTATCTTCATTCATTACCGATGTTGAGCGCCACTACAGCAATGCCGATGTTGTTTCTTTCTCATTCGACCACGAAAAAGCGCGTATGGATAAAGGCGATATCAAGAAAAAAGACATCATCTTTAACTACCGCTATGCAGGTGGCGATGTGACCGTATATGAAGTGACTGGTAAACAACTTAAAGAGTACATGAACTGGTCAGCAGATTACTTCGATACCATTCAACCAGGTGATACTGAATATCGCTATAACGCAGAACGTAAAAAATCTAAATATGTTACCTTCGATATTTTCGGTGGCGTGCAATATCAAATTGATTTACGTAAACCAAGTGGCGAAAAAATTGTTGATCTGAAATTAGCAGATGGTACCCCTGTGACTGACGAGATGAAAATCAAACTAGGTATGAACTCTTACCGCTTCGGTCAATTAACCAAAAAAGGTGGTATTTGGGCAGACCAAAAAATCCCAACACTTTGGGAATCTAAAGTCGCAATGGGTCGAGAAGCAGGCACTATCCAAAACATGATGATCGACTACATCACTAACGTGAAAAAAGGCAAAATTGAAGGCGTGTCTCACAACCGCTGGAAATTAGTTGGCTTAGAGTAAAACAAGGCAAAATATGACGGATTACGCGATTGGCAAATTGCTCGATAACGACAAAAAAGGTTACCTTGCCGTAGATAAGCTCCTCGAAGCCGAGGGGCTAAAACGCGATCCGAATCTAGACTACACCTGTGCAGTTTATGATGAAGAAGGCGAGATTGTGGCAACCGGTAGCTGTTTTGCCAATAGCTTGCGCTGTTTAGCCGTTTCCCAACAACATCAAGGTGAAGGGCTAATGAACATTGTCGTCACACATCTAATTGACGAACAGTTCGCACGTGGCAATCCGCATATTTTTCTTTATACCAAATGCGATACGGCAAAATTTTTTGAAGGCCTAAGTTTTCATGAAATCACCCGTATTCCAAATCAAATTGTCTTTATGGAAAACAAGCGGTCAGGTTTTGCAGATTATTTGCAAAATCTCACCGCTTGCAGCCCCAAAATGCAACCTAACCAACGCATTGCAGCCATTGTAATGAACGCAAACCCATTCACACTTGGCCATCAATTTTTGGTTGAACAAGCCTCTCTAGAAAATGATTGGGTGCATCTTTTTATTGTTAGTGAAGATCAAAGCCTTGTCCCATTTTCAGTCCGAAAAATGCTTGTACAACAAGGTGTTTCACATTTAGCAAACGTAATTTGCCATGACAGCGGCGATTACATTATTAGCAGCGCAACTTTTCCAAGTTATTTCCAAGAAAATGAAAATGCCGTGATTGAAAGCAATGCCTTGCTTGATCTAGAAATTTTCAGCCAAATCGCAAAAACGCTCGGTATTCAACGCCGTTATGTAGGCGAAGAACCTTTTAGCCGAGTGACTCATCTCTATAACCAAATCATGCAGCAAAAACTACCTGAACATGGAATTGAATGCGTAGTCATTCCCCGCCAAAGTAGCGGTAACCAAATCATTAGCGCCTCCAAAGTGCGCCAATGCATTAAAACAGGCGATTTTGCTCAAGTGCAAAAAATGGTGCCAGCTAGCACTTATGATTATTTCATGAGTGATGCCGCTCAACCTGTCATCTCCCGTATCCAGCAAACGGAACAAGTAGAACATTATTAGCATTACGAAATCAAATAAAAAAGGGGATGATTAACTCATCCCCTTAACTTTTGCCATTTTAACTCTTAAGCATTTGGATAACGTGTTGCTTCTTCAGGATCAGGTTCTCCAGTAATGCGGTTACGTAAATCGCGACGAATAACCTCAATTGTCCAGAACCAGAAAATATGACCGACTAATTCAGAAATGTGTTCATATAATGGCCATTCTGCGACTGGTGGTGTTAAACCAAGCGCTGGGAAAGTAATGTAGTGTACACAGATGTTTGCGATGATACCCGCGCCGATACCTTGCCAGAATTTAATTTTCGGGAAGATTTCAGCCACGATGCAATAACCGATTGCGAAAACTAATGAGAAAATCATGTGCGTTACACCAATCCAGTTAAATGCATGATCAGCAAAAGTGAATGCTGCTTCAGTTGGATCGATACCTAGATAATCACGTAAGAAAACATGTGGCGGCGAACAAACTTCTAACGCTTGTGATGGGTCTTTACATGCCGCGGTGAATAAATCGAGTGGGCTACGTGGTGGGAATGGGTGTTCTGCGCCCCATTTTACGAATGCAGAGATAATCCCTGCCACAATACCAACAAATACCGCTATACCATAGCGACGTTTAGATGCTTCTGTGAATAATGCCATAATTACATCCTCTTTTATCAAATTGAAGTATTTTGAAACAGCGTTACGAACCGTTTTCAATTTCAATTTTAATAGCAGGATTTACAATAGCCCATTGCCAACACCAAGTACTATAACAAGGATAAGGAGCTAATAAATCAGTATAAGACATTAGATTTGTTGTATAGTTTAGAGCAAATACATATTTTTTATTGGGAAAGATAATGTTTGTATTTTCTCCCTTATCTTTGTGTGTATGAAAATCTATAAACTTTTCTACCTGATTAAAGAATTTAGTTTTAAGAACCCCCCATAAGAGTATTAATAACATTCCCCTCTGAGTCTTTTTCGCTACAAAGGTACAAAATAAAGCTGAAACATTTACTTTTGTTTTCTCGGGTGTAATAGAAAAAGAAGTAGCATCGCCACGCCCCAAAGGAAAAGGGAGAAGTAGGGGTGTCTCCTCAGATCAAAGGTTTGTTTGTGGGTGTCCCGAATATGGGTCTGGTGGGTCTGCCTCTCTGTGGTTCGCTGCTCATGCT